>ERZ1031719.797-NODE-797-length-10938-cov-13.797207_pt1 | contig 10938 bp, 13 predicted proteins | sample MGYA00516702_ERZ1031719 | MGnify/ENA primary metagenome ERZ1031719 (study PRJEB33719, sample SAMN04261227) | wastewater metagenome | biome: rural village; feature: human; material: feces | host: Homo sapiens | place: El Salvador | collected 2013-01-07 ...
GGCAAAATTAATCTTTTCTCATGAAAACACAAAAGAAAAAGCCCAAAAACTTGCATAAAAGAGAAATATTGCTTATTTTTGCAACAGATTTAAAACATAAAAAGATGGGAATATATAAGTATCAAGCAGAAATAGACGCATTGATACAACAAGGACTAAAGATGCCCAAAGTTGTAAAGCCAAACGATTTGAAAGGATTCAGATTCGTTTTCAGTACAGATATGTCCAAAAGCTACTTACCCAACTACATCATGAAGCCTCAACGTGCTATTATGAATGGCCAAAGAAAAGTTGATGTTGGTGGATATGCTCTGTCTTGCTTTACAGAAAAGAACAAAGCCATCAAGTTCTATCACTTACTTGCAAAAAATATGAGAAATATATACAAAGCTATAGGTGATCGTATTTCTTCAGGAATTGTGACTAACAAAGATGGCAATATCACTACACCAGAAAGCAACGGACATTATAACTTATTTGAATTCCCATCATGTGACTTATCCAAAACATTTAAACTAGAGGAGGGAAAATTATGAAAACAATAAAAGGTATTTGCATCAAGAAGCGCAACTTCGACAAATTCAAGAAAGTGGCCGATCTTATATATTTCGATGGACCATTGTTGTCACACTACGTTACCAACAAGGGTGACAACTATCTCTTCTATTGGATAGACCAAGATGATACAAACAATCGTTGGATGTTCATCAGAACCGATTACGACAATATACAAAAGTACACGAATAAAAAGCAAACATTGCGTAACGTATTAAGTTCGCCATTAGACGACATAGTATATACTGTCGATATTGATGAAGAAGGCAATCATCACAACTTCCAGGCCCACTCCATAGAAGATCTTCCAGAGGATTATCTCCCTACCGAAGATTCTTATTATGAATTTGAGCCAGAAGATGTGAACAAAGAGAACTTATCCATAGCAGAAATGAGCGGCAAGAAACTCGACTGGTTCCGCAAGGTCTGTGCAGCGGTACTTTAGATACCTTGCCCCACACGGGCTGAAGGCCCAGAAGCCCCTAGCCCAGGGTAACACCCTGGGTATAAGCGCAAAATTAATCTTTTCTCACGAAAACACAAAAGAAATCCCTTAAAAACTTGCATAATAGAGAAATATTGCTTATTTTTGCAGCAAATAAAAAGAAAGAACGATGGCAAAGGAAAATATAGACTTATCGCTACTTTTATAAGCTCTATGCTCCATTGTTGGCAAATCGTCAGCAACCTGCGGACGATTTTACAGAGAGTTTGATTAGCTCTGATATTCAGACCATTGCAGAACAAAAACAAAATCGTCAACAGCCTGTTGACGATTTCAAATTATTGTTTTTTATACCATGGGGGCATCATTGCCGTATCTTAGAGAAGTGCAAGGACAACATGCCTAAAGCCTTGTTTTTCGTAAGAAAGACCTGGGAGAACAATTGGGGACGTGACGCTCTTCTCAACTGGCTTGATACCGACCTTTATGAGCGTGACGGCAAAGCCATCACAAACTTCCAGTCCACGCTTCCTGCCATACAGAGTGACTTGGGGCAACTGAGTTTCTATGTATCTGCCATTAACCATCAGTTCAAGACCGATATAGACAACCCGACCATCGGCTTGCTCATCTGCAAGGACAAAGACAATGTGGTGGCGAAATACGCCTTGGAATCATACAAGGAACCGATGGGAATATCAGAATATCAACTATCCAAACTCTTTCCGAAAGACTTTAAGTCTTCTATGCCGACTATAGAGGAATTGGAAAAGAGATTTAAAGATAATCGAGGATAGCTTTGATAAAAGAGAAATATTTCTTATTTTTGCAAGCAGATAAGATGCATTTCTATGAAATATTCAAGCAAGCTTGATATTCTGCGTTCGTTTGCATCACAAACATTTTAATTATATAATTATGTTAGGAATAAATGCACCAAAAGTTTTAGCTAAAGGCAAATACGCACAAGCCGTTCGTAAAGCCGCTCTTGCATCCATCGGTGCAAAAGCAAAGAAAGACGATGCCACAAAATACCCATATAAATTTGAGTGGACTATTTGATAATCACCTAACTCTAGTTCCGCATGTAGTTCAGGCACGGGCTGAAGGCCCAGAAGCTCCTAGCCCAGGGTAACACCCTGGGTATAAGCGCAATCAGCCTTGCGCCCTATAAGGGCAAAAGCCTTTTAAAAAAGGATATTAAGAATGAAAACAAGAGAAGAATACATAGCCCTCATCACATCTCATGCCGAAGAACTGCAGAACACCTTCGGCATCACCTCCCTGCGCCTCTTTGGTTCTGTAGCAAGAAACCAGCACCACGATGGCAGCGATGTAGATATCTATGTAGAAATGCCCCCTAAGTTTTTCCTGATAGTCCGTCTGAAATCATACCTTGAAGCCCTTCTGGGCTGCCCTGTTGATATTATCCGGAAGCACCAGCACCTCAACCCCTTCCTGCTCAAGGAAATTGAGAGAGAGGGATTGAAGTGATAGCAGAGCGATAGATGTGATAAACTACCTAATTTTCATACATATTGACTGTATAGTTCAAAGAAATCAACTCACCAGCTTGCATCTTTGTGCCGTATATATGCACCCATTTATCTCCCAGACTATGATATTCTCCCAGTCTCAAACGCAAAGCTGGCTTACCATCCTTTTCCGTAAAGCCAATTCTTACAACATCATAGTAGCCATCAATCTTACCGCCAACCATCGGTAAAAGATATTTAATACTCATCAAGTTGAATGATGGTATTTTTTCTACGACGAACACCTTTCCTCTATGCTGCGTAAAAGCCACAAAATCATTATCTGTCTTGCGAACTACGCAAGTAAATATATTCTTCTCGTCGCTGCCTGCTTTAGCAACTGGAGCATAAACCTCTTTAGGCAAGACTTCATGCGGGTCGGTACCCAGACTGCACTCCTTTACAGCAAAGCTTTTCCTAAGCTCTGCAAGCAATGCTTCATTATTTTTTTCGTCTTTTTTATCGAGAGCAAGAGAGAAGATATTTTCTTCCTCAAATGGGGTATACACCTTACCCAGAACCTGCCTGAAATGTGTTTCTACATATTCTTTTGCATTCACAGACGGAAGCGGACGCATGGCATAGAAGCTGAAATCCTGCTGGAGCCAGTTGCGTATCTCTGAACAGAATTTAGCCCTGATATTCTCCTTCCATTGCTGCTGTTCTCCCTTATTATTTCTTGCATAGAGCGAGAGAACAAACAGGAAGTTAACATCATAATGGAACAGGAGCAGCGTATCACGGTCAAATAATCTGTTCTGAAACTGCTTGGAAATGTATCTGTTGTTCTTTCTGTCAGTTTCCTTGATACCGTCTATGGCATAGCGAAACTTTTCGTCCATAGTAGCCGAGATAAAGAAGTTAGGAATGATGTTATAACCTTCTGTTTCATCATCCCGAAGCTTAATGCCGGATGCAGGCTTTCTGCCGCTGTTGAAGATATCCAGATTCCACTGTATCACGTTTCTCGCATAGGTGTATTGCTTATAAATGGACTCCTTCCCGAGTTCGTTGCCCATCTTATAATACTTACTGTCACCGATATAATAAGTATTGCTTGATTCGTCATTAATCAAGCTCTTCGCCGTAAAGAGGTGGTCCACAATCTTACCGTCTTCCTGTTTCTTGTCCATTCCGTCAGGCAGCGGATTATCGCCCACCAAGGCATCAATAATCGCCTCAAACACGATATGAAAACTCTTGACAAGCAGATACTCTTTCTGGCTGGTATTTACATATATCTGATGCGACTTGTCGAAGAAAGCATAGCACAGCTTCCAAAGCTGCAACGCCTTGTCTGAGAAATACTTATACTTTATCTGATTCAAGCGTACTTTGCCATATCCGTTTCTATATTTCTCAAACTGTTTGCCCCGTATCAGGTCAAAATTACAGTTAATTTCTTTAGGAAATCCGTATGTATCGCCAATATAATTGAGAATCGAGAAGAAGATGACAAGCAGTTCTTCATCGAAGTTAATCTTGCGTTTCTTATTGACAGGGTTTAAATAGATAGCATCTCCACCCTGGATGATAGCAGAAGTAGTACTGATAGTGCGGGTCCAGTTTATCTTGTTCAAGCCAGAATGGAGATTCTTCAGCACGAAGAAGAAGAAACTCTTATTGTCCTTATTAAACTGGATTAGCGACAGAAGAATATCAAGGAATGTATTGCTCTTTCGCTTGCTGCTACCACCCACCTGCTTGATCATCTTCTGATAAACAATAGTCGAGTCGTTGCTCTTGTCGTTCTTATATACAACGATGGCTCTATATATCCATACAGCAAAGCCATAGAGGAAATCACGCTCCTCTTTTGTCAGTTTTTCCTGACCTTCAGGGTTGATAATATCGTATGGCTGGTACTTACCAAAAGCAAGTTCCTTGCCATCCACATCACGCAGCAATACTTTAGGAAGAATAAACACGCAGTCTCCTAATAGGGGATTATAATAATACCCTACATAATGGATGGACACCTTGCCCTCTACGTTCTCCATTGCATCGATGCCGTATAATACATCGTGCACATCAGATACATTGTATTGATATTCTTCTATCAGGATTCTCATTTTCCTACTTTTTAAATCGATTATTTGCAGACAAAAGTCTTATTCATAACATACTTTCAGCTGCAAGTCTAAGCGGTTATCCAACAGCATTACCATATTATACATTGTAATGTCATTAAGACCCTTAATAATAAAACAATCGCCCTCCTGAACATAACTAAAGGTTGGATCATTCAATATCGCCTCATATTTACTCTTTGTTACCAAAGGCGTATGGCGGCGATGATATTTCATTTCTGCCGCAATTTTCTCCACCTGTTCTATTCCGATTTTAGAAAGCGTCTTATGATAGGTATCAAACTTATTATTCTCGTTTATTACGGTTCCGTCAGGGAATTCAACAGAAAACACTTTAGAAGTTTTTGGAAGTTTCTTATCGCCCTCGGTCTCAACCCCCTCTTCACTGTTGTCTTCATCAGCTTCAGAATCAGGTTCCAAATTCAAGTTACTCAGGAATTTAACGATTTTCGTTCCATTCACTTTGACCTGATTGTTTTCTACTGAGTAGAACTTGTCAAATGAGAGTTTTTCTCCATCCTCATCCTTGAATGTATCTCCCTCAAATTCAGAGTCTTTGAACACATCATTCCAAAGATAGAAGATAACCTTGCTGACAAATTTATCGGCACTTATCACGCCATCTTTAGCCTTGCAGAAGAAATAGCCTAGCTTCTTGTCTTCTGAATAGGTTGCATGGTAAACTTTGTCGTTAATAGCCTCAAGGAAATTCCACCAATCATACTGGGCTCCGTTCACTTCAATCATCCAGTTCTTACCAGCATCACTGATTGGCACATAATTCCAGTCCCAACGGCGCTTGAAGGCAGAATCTATCGGGAAGAGAGACTGGTCGCTGGTATTCATAGTTGCCCAGATATAGAGGTTGTTAGGAAGCAGCAGGACGTCTCCAGCCAACACTTCGGCTACAATGTCCTTGCCACCTTTAAACAGAGCGTTAATACCCTCCTTATTCTTGATTTCCAGTCCTTCAAATTCTTTTTCGAGCAGTTTCTTCATGTCAGAATCAGCCTTGATAGGATACTCAGAGAATCCTTCATCGCCACGATCGAGCAACTGGAAGAGATCTCCGAAAATCTGGGCGCAGTTGCCTCGGTTAATCTCTTCTATAACCAAGAATTCGTCCATAGGCTCTTCGCCCTCTTGAACGTCACAATACTTCCTCCATGCCGCAACGTATGCCTGTAGGAAGGCCTGACTCACATACTCGTAGACGATTTTATCCTCCATCATTTCCTTGCCGTTTTTATCCCTTACAGGAACGGCTTCAGTACCAATAACAGTTATTACTGGCACAGGCTTAGTGGTAGGCTTATATGCGCCTACAAAAGTGGAATAGTCGGTATCAGGATGGAACGTTGTTCTGATAACATCCTTGCCCGCTGTAAGCTCGTTTATAGCGTGGCTTTTGCCGGTGCCAGGGGCACCGTAGAAGATTTGCTGGAGAGGAAATTTGCTCTCTGATGTCTTTTTCGGTGCATGAGAGCTAGCAGATGATCCTTCAAAAGACTTCCATTCTTCCGATTCAAGAAGCAAGTTCAGGCAGTCTTGATTTGCTAGCCCTTTTACTATAGCCCCTATCAAGCTGCTCGAAGCATTAATAGTATTTGCAATATTCAGTACTGGAGAATCGGTAAAATCATTTGACCGCTTAATATTTTTGCCCCCACCCCAGTACTCGTAATTCCACAAGAAATTTACAAGAAACTCCTTATCTGCACCATCATAGTTTTCGAGATAGTGCTCTGCTTTTTCCTTGCAAACCTCTTTAGTTTTCTGATCCTCAGAGATGTCACCATTATCTTTACTAGGATGACAAGCTTCATACATATCATTCGTGAAGCCCAAAGCTTCTAGCTTGTTCTTATACTTCATCAATTCAATATAATACTGACAACAGCATGCAGCTATATATACCCATTGGTTCGGTATTATCAGCAAAGACTTTCTGGAACTTACTTGCAATGTGTACAAGTTATACTGTTCTATCTTATAATCACCAAAGGACCGAAATTTTGCTTTAAACTTATCAGGCAAAACACAGTCATCCATGTTTGAATGAGCAATGAGCTCACTCAAACTTGCTTTCAATACTCCTAAATCTAACAACTCCTCCATACTATGACTTATTTAATAATTGATTGACTATTTCTTGTGCTAACCTTTTTATTACAGGTACAGCTACACTATTTCCAAATTGATGATATGCTTCTTTCTTTGAAACTACTATTCGGAATTCAGGGTTAGCAGAATTGTAATTCTGGTTATCAGCACATTCCGGATATTTCCATCCATTTCCAATAATTCTATATCCCTGTAATCTTCCTGCTTCTACAGGTGATAATGTACGAGGGTTTTTATCAGCTTGATCTATTAAGATTTCACTTCCATCTTTCCAATATCTTGCAGAAATCGTACTACAGTACTCACTATCACCGAAGAATTTACGATAACCAAAACCTTTACCGTTAGCCATATTACGTTCCTTACGTCTCTGGTGACCTTCCCACATTCTATCAGAAATAGTAAAGTCTGCCACAGCATCATCTGGTTCGAATATATCAGAAACCTTAGTAGGCATAGTTCCTTCCTTTAACTTTGATTTGTCATATATCGTATTACCATCTGCATCAATACCGTATGGGAACTTGAACGTTTCTACATTGATAGCTTTCTTGTACCATGCTATGATAAATAATCTTTCCCTGTTCTGAGGAACGCCGAAATATTTAGCATTTAGTACTGTGTATGAAACGCCGTAGCCTAACTCTTCCAATGTAGCAAGGATTACCTTTAACGTATTACCTTTATCATGACTCTTTAGACCTCTAACATTTTCTAGAAACAAGACCTTTGGAGGACACCCATTCTCTATCTTGTACTTTACAATATTTGCTATATTGAAAAACAAAGTACCTCTAGTGTCTTCGAAACCTCTTTTAAGTCCAGCCACAGAAAAGGGCTGACAAGGAAAGCCACCACAACAAACATCAAAGTCAGGTATGTCAGCAGGATTAGCCTTGGTTACATCCTCATTAAAATATTTGTAATTTCCAGACGAATCTTTTTCGAAAAGACCAGGCTCGATATCCTTATAATTTGCTTCATATGATATACGAGCATATTTATCCCATTCACTTGCAAAAACGCAATGAGCTCCTACGCTATGCATAGCTGTATGAAAACCTCCTATGCCAGCGAATAAATCTATAAATGTATATGACTTTTTCAATTTGCTATTCCTTCCTATTATTTTTAGATTGTTTAAACTTTGAAATAATATCTTCGTCGATTTCTTTGATAAAATCAACGAAAGGAATTTCTAGGATTTCGCAAATCGTTAGAAGTTCAACTATATCTAAACGACGCTCGCAAATTTCAACTTTGCTAACGAAAGTTTGGTTAACTCCCAATTTTTCAGCCAGTTGCATCTGCGTAACGCCCTTTTCTTCCCGCTTGGCACGCAAGCGAGCTATCATGCGTTGGTATAATTTTGTATGTATACTTTTGTCCATAATTCACTTATTTTAGTGCAAATATATAACCCAAAATCGGTTAGCCCAAATAAGGCTAAAAGTATTTTATCCCCAAAAAGACTACATTTTAACATAATTAGCAGAATTCCATAACCAGTTCAAGGATGGATTGAGAAGCGAAGCCTGAGGTTCGGTCGCCATACAAAGCTTTTGCCCCTACAGGGCGCCAGGCGTGCGGACATGAATACCCAGGGCGAATGCCCTGGGCTAGGAGCTTCTGCCCCTTCAGGGCGTGAGGGGAATAGCAGGGGGCGTGAAGGGAATTGCAGGGATGCGTGAGGGGAATGGCCTTACCTTTTAAAAAAGCTCTTTTTGCGTATATTTTTCAGATATAATTTGGCGCTTTCAGAGGAAAAGTGTAATTTTGTGGGAGATATTTAATTAAAGGAGAAGATTATGGCAACATTAACAGATGTAGATGCAGAACCAATGAGACAGAGATTGGTAGTGAAGGAAAGTCTGACACAGGCTTTTAAAGAACTCCGTGCGGCAGAAGCTTCTGGAGCCGAACTTCCTGATGCCCGAAAATTATTCAAATAACGGAGGATACATTTATAAGTTATGAATGTAAAGGAACATATATTGGCGGCTATCCGTGAATGGCTGATGATTATGACAACATCACCTACCCACTGACCGAACTCGGATGGGAACTGGGCGAGGAAATCAACCCCGTGATGTATACCGCCCAGGAATGGGAAAAGTATAGGAATTCACCCTTCGTCAGGAACGTAGAAAAGGAAGGGGTAAGAATATGAATATAAAGGAGTAATTACAAATGATACCGCTTCATTAGCGTGGTTACAGGTATCGCTTTTCACGTGGTTGGCGATACTTGTTTAAGGAGTGATAGTCACGTGGTCATAAAATGACATGAACCGTGACGCTGACATCGGGTTTTACGTTGTCAAGCCATAACCAAAAGTACTCGATTATCGCTTTCTTCTCTGACGCGATAGATGTTTTTTGCCCCCAAATGTTAAAGTTTAGTTAACGTAGCGGAAAAGCTACCTAAATATTTGGTATTTTATAGCTTTTTAGCTACCTTTGCAGTGTCATTCAGACAAAGAGTTCTTTTACATGTTTAATTACAACAATGAAACACAATCAATTGTACAATGAGTTGACTAAAGCGGGATGCTTTATCACTCGACATGGTGCCGAGCACGATGAATGGTTCAATCCCAAGAATGGGATGAAAATCAGAATTCCAAGACATGGTAGCCATGAGGTTAAGACAGGGTTGCTTAGACGCATTAAAAAGACGTTGCTCGGACAATAGTCCGGGCAACTGCCCTTAACCTTGCAATTGAGCGTGTTGCGTGATGGACATGTGGAGAACTCTTTTTATGGGAATTTTAAACAAATAAGATATATGGCAAAGAATGTAGTGCTGATTTTAGAATATGGTAATGGCGGATACTCTTGTTACAATGATAAGCCATTGGGTAATTATGGTGTCATAGATGGCGATGGTGCGACCGCTGAGGAAGCCAAGGCCGACTTCATGAAGGCTCTTCAGGAATGTAGGGATGATGACCCTAACAACAAGGCCTTGCAAGACTTGACGTTTACATATAAGTACGACGTGCAAGCTTTCTTCAAGGAGTTCTCCTTTCTCAACGCTACCGAGATTGCCAGACGTGCAGGCATCAACCCATCGCTCATGCGCCAGTATGTAAGTGGAGTCAAGACCGCTGGAGAGAAAACATACCAACGACTCAACGCCTGTATGGACAATATTAAAGCGGATTTACAAGCAGCCGTCTTTTGATGGTTGTGTTTTCATAAAGTAATTAAATGAACTCTTTAAGCCCCTGGTGCGTGACGCATCGGGGGCTTTTTGTGCCCAAATGTTGTCAGCATCATGGCTTTATCACAAACTCGACGGCATCGATGGAAATGGTGGAGTGGGAAGTTTCACCGAAGAAGAGAAGAATATGCTCCGTGGAGCACTATGCGAGGTTTCAAACCGCATACGTGCTGCTGCAGACAGAATTTGAACAAAATCTCTTTTCTTGCATCATTTAGCCTTTTTCCATCGGTCAAACATACCACGAACGCACAAATTTCGTTAAAATCCGTGAGTCTTATAGCACTCACTTCCTATTTGGTTATATGACTTTTTTTTATAACCTTTGCAGCAAATTTTAACGCTATGCCAAAAAAGATGAACATAACCCAAAAGGACCTAGACCGTGTTAAGAAAAGGTGCCTAGAAAGCTTAGGAGACTTCTTAAGCGAGTTGTGTCGTGACAAATTGATGGGTCCCACTAGCGTTGAAAAGATTTTCAGTTTCGATCACACTACATTTAAACGGATATGTGAAAAGGATCAAACCATAACTGTTAAAACGATGGCTAGGACGATGGGAATCATAGCAAGTTTCCTCAATGGACTTAAGGAAACATGTGACAAGGAACTGAAAAATCTCCAGGAAGATGATAAGATGAAGTTATATCTGAAAAGGAAAAAGATTGATGAGTTGGAAAAAAAGAGAGTGAAATGCACGGAAGCCATGAAAAAATTCAAGAAGACTTTCGGTATTATAGCAATCAGCTTCTTCGAACTAATCGGACAAAATGATGATTTTTAATCATCAAATTAAATAAGAGATAACCGGTCAAGATGCTAACATCTGAAGCCAAGTATTAACATAAACCATATCAATACCCAGAAAGTACACACAACCTATCCGCCCCCACACCTTACGATAGTAGGTGCTCGGCAGTCTCCAGCGGCTTACGCTAAAAACGTTAGCGCAAACACACGTCCTC
>ERZ1031719.801-NODE-801-length-10869-cov-3.434899_pt1 | contig 10869 bp, 11 predicted proteins | sample MGYA00516702_ERZ1031719 | MGnify/ENA primary metagenome ERZ1031719 (study PRJEB33719, sample SAMN04261227) | wastewater metagenome | biome: rural village; feature: human; material: feces | host: Homo sapiens | place: El Salvador | collected 2013-01-07 ...
ATAATGGAATCAATGCGAAAAGAAAAGTTTCCGGTAGTAATTTCTAAAAAAAATATAAATTTGAAAAATGCTATTTACATATGTAAGAAAACGATGTAAAATAAGCACATCTTTTATCAAATAGTTGGATTTTATCCACATTTCTAAGTATCACGCTATATGGAGGCAGTTTCATCCATAATTCCAGTAAGGACAATCACACAGCACAGAGTGAAGTGAGGAACAAATGAATATTGTATTTTGGGGAGAAACACACCGGAGCGGTACGACGGCGAACTATACTGCAATGGCAGGCATTTTGCCGCACTTATGCCCGGACAGGAAGATTGTGTGCGGCAGCCTGCAGAGGGAGCGATGCGAGGATTCGGCACTCTTTTTGTGGGATGCGGGAGTGTGCAGTCCGGCGGGTCAAAAGAAGCTCCTTTTGACAGCGGATCTTGTGGTGGTAAATTTTGAACCGCAGGATTACGACGGAATGGAGCAGTTCTTTTTGCGCCATATGTATCTGGAGAAGCGCATGGTGTATCTGTATGCCAACTGCATCGGGACACCGGAGCCGGATGTGCTAAACAGAGTATATCGGGTGGATGAGGGGCAGATTGGCATCGTGCGGTACAATGCAGCGTATGACTGTGCATTGAAGCGCGGGCTGGGCAGCTCTTTTATAGCGGAGGAATACGGGTCTGCGAGAAGCGGCAGGAATCAGGAGTTTATCGACGGATTAGTAAAAGCGGCGGATCGTATTTTAAGGGAGGTATGTAAGATCGATAAAACCGGACATGTTTGGTAAAAGAAAAAGACACAACAGAAGGGTGAAGGAGGAAATTATTATGGAACAGGTAATGAAACATTATGGAAATGCAATCCTTGCAATTATTGTATTGCTTGCACTCGGCGCAATCATTATTGCGGCGCTCTCCTCGGACGGATATGTGGCGACGGAGTTCAAGAATGCGCTGACGGGATTCTTTTCCCGCATGAATGGCTTAACGCCATAGGGAGGATGACATGGGGGAGATCATGACGTTTGAACCAACGGAAGCGCAGTTTGGGGTTTTCTGGAAATATCTGCAACGCCCGAATGTTACCGATGTGGACTACAACGGAAGCGAATTGTGGATTACGGACTTAAAGATCGGAAGGTATCGTGTAAAAGAGCATCTGTCCGATGCATTTATCAGCACTTTTACGCACAATATTTCCAACTGCGTGAATCGTCAGTTCAATAATGCCAATAAGGTGCTGGAGGCTGATACCAGAGAACTGCGTATCAGTATTATCCATGAGGCGGCGGCCGCATCCGGCACCAGTATCTGTATCCGGAAGTCGCCGAGCATGGTGCGCATGAACATTGAGAGAATGCTGGAAGAATCCTATTGCCCGGAACGGATTTTACAGCTTTTGATGAACTGTGTGCTGGCGGGCATGAATTTTGTGTTCGGAGGAGAACCCGGTGCGGGAAAGACGGAGTGTGCGAAATTCTTTATGCAGTTTATACCGCGCGAGGAGCGGGTAATTACGATTGAGGATTCGCTCGAGATCCATTACCGGGACATCAATCCGGGGGCGGATGCGGTGGAGCTTCGTGTCGGAGAAGATTTTTCCTACACGGATGCCATCAAGGCGAGCCTGCGGCAGAATCCGAAGTGGCTTGTCCTCTCGGAGGCAAGGTCGGTGGAGGTGACGTCGCTGCTCGAGCAGTGGAGTACCGGCGTGAGCGGCTTTACGACGATCCACCTGGATGATGTCAGAAAGCTTCCGGACCGCATTCAGAATATGATGAGCGATGCGCGTGACGCAGAGCGTATGGAGAACCGGATCTACCGCTATGTGAATGTGGGGATTCTGATCCGCTGCGTCAGACAGCCGGACGGAAAGATCCGAAGATATATGGATCAGCTGTGTTTTTACAGCAGGGAGCAGTATGAGAATCGTATTTATATGATACTGGAGGATGGGGAACTGCTCTCGGAGGAACTTCCGCCTGCGATTGTGAGGCGCCTGAAACAGGCGGGAATAGACGATCCGTTTTGCTGTGCACACTGGCAGAGATACAGGAGAGAGGGAAAATAGATGAAAAGAGAAGGACTGTGGGAGAAATTACGGCTGCTAAATCCGAAAAATCTGCAGCGCGAAGTGCATGTGTACGGTTACCGTTTTTCGTGGAAGACGCATCTTATGGCGGTGATAGCAGCTCTGGTTGGAATCGGTGGGATTGGAATGGTGTTTCAGCTAAAACCGCTGTTTTTGACAGGGGTGCTTTTGACAGTGCTTTTCGTATTCCCAGTACTGGTACTTGACATGTATAAGAAAATGTATGAGCAGAAGCGTTTTGGAGATGCATGTGCCTACATGGAACAGCTGCTCTATGCGTTTCAGAAGACCGGAAAGATCGTGAGTGCATTGAAGGAGGTGCGCGGAATTTTTGGGGAAGGACAGATCCGACTCTGCGTGGAGGAAGCGATTGCGCATATGGAGTACGGGCATCCGGTCGGAGAGCAGGGCGTTCTGCGTGAGGGTTTACAGAAAATCGAACGGTATTATGCCTGTGATAAGCTGGCGACGGTACATGAACTTCTACTGAATACGGAGGAATATGGCGGGGATGTGGAGGCATCGGTCACGCTTGTTCTGGAGGATATTGAGCGGTTCAAAAAGCGTGGATACCAGCTTCAGGCGGAGAAGCGGAAGAGTCATACGGATAATGTGATTTCTATTGTGGTGGCAGTTCTTTTGTGCGCGGCGGCATTGTATCTTTTGAATGAGATGCAGGAGATGTTTACATCAGAGGCTGGCGTATCGGTGTTTACCGTTCCTGTGATCCAGATATCTTCGCTGGTGTTTCTTCTGCTACTGCTTGCATTTTATGTGAAGAGTGTCAGAAGCCTGACGGCTGACTGGCTGGAGGAAAAGCCGCTGTATGACGCGGCATATATCAGACACAGCTATGAACTGGTAATAGAGTATGAAAAGCAAGGACAACAGTATCGATGGTTGATTGCAGCAGGAATTGTAATTATGACGGCGTTTGTGTTTTTGACTGTGGGATGGCGCATTGCGGGAATACTCCTGCTGGTGACTGGTTTACTGGTTGCAATGCAGCCTAGAATCAGTTACCGTATCGCAGAGCGGGATGTGACGGCGGAATTGTATCAGGCGCTGCCGCGCTGGCTTTTTGAGATGGTATTACTTTTACAGAACAATAACGTTCAGATGGCGATTACAAAATCTGCACAACATGCCCCGGCGGTGCTCGGGAGCGAACTTGCGGAGCTTTGCGCGAGAATGGACGAGCGTCCGGATCAATTACAGACATACACGGACTTTTGCAAAAAATTTGATCTTCCTGAGATGTTAAGCTGTATGAAAATGCTGCATGCTTTTTCTGAAAACGGAACAGGAGATATTGATGTGCAGATGAATCATCTGATTGAGCGTGTGGTTCTGATGCAGGAGCGCGCCGATGTTTTGCGCAGTGAAGAACGTGCATTCCGGATGAAGCTGATTTTTGCATATCCGGTGCTGGCAGCCACTGGAAAACTGCTGGCAGATCTTACGGTCGGAATGGCGTTGATGATGCAGGTTCTTGGAGGCATGGGAGGTGCGTGAGTGAAATATATCATAGAAGTATTCAGTGTGATGCTGGTGCTGGTTTTTAATCTGCTGCTGTGCGTCAGTATGCTCGGGGTGAGTGCCGATGTGGCAGCGGCGAAGGAATTTAAAGCTGCAATGATTGCAGAAATTGAGAACAGTGACTTTAATCCGTACGTGATTGATGGCTGCAAGGCGCAGGCAAGAACAGAAGGGTATGAACTGGAAGTGCAGTCCTACACCTACGGTGGACAAAGCGACCGCAGGATTGCGGGGATCAATCTCTATTATAGATACCGGATACCACTGTTAGGGGTCTCGCAGCAGCGGGTGACGAGGGGAATCGCACGGTAAAAGGAGGAGCAGGATGCAATGGAGTCTGGAAGAACTTGGAATGACAATGCTGGTATTGCTGGTGGGCTTGTTTGGATGCACGGCAATTCAGGAGATATGGATGCAGGTGGCTGGCATATTATAGGGAGATTTATTGTCTGACAGTGCGAGGAGAGTGTGGATGAAAGAGATTGCAGAGGTTTATGGCAACGGATTTTTACAGATTGCAGGTGGAATAGGGGCATTGCTCTTATTCTTCCATGCTGTGGGAGGACAGGGAATTATCAGTATGATCCTGCAGTATTATATGACTGGAATCTGTGGGAGTTAAAGTGATCGACAGGAAAAAGAACAGAGGTGGGATCAGATGGAGCAGGTGCTTCAATGCTATGGAAAGGGAATTGCTGCAGGAATTGTGCTGGCAGCAGTCATGGTACTGTTGTTTGCAGGAATTCGTGACGAACAGGGCAACCAGGGGATTGTTAATATTATAAAGACATGGATACCGGAGGAAGACACAATTACAGAAAACGCCGCCATCGACGCTTTTGCGGAGGCGGGGAATGTGGCGTATCCCACAATCCGGTATGTGTACAATGGTATGCTGCACAGGGGAACATATCTGCCTGGAGACTTATTTTTAGCGGTAGACGGAATGGGAGAAGAACGGAATGTTTTGTGGTGTGAGATGACAGATCCGCATGGAAACAGCTGCACAATAGAATCACAGCAGGGTGAGGTTGTGTTTGATGCGGAGGGAATTTATACGGTGCGGGTCTGTTCGGCAGACGAAGCGAACCGCAGAAGCGTCTGTGAGTTTCAGATACCTGTGAACCGATGAGAAGACAGAAAGCCGGGAAAGGAGATAGATGTGAAAAATGCAGCGATGATCATTGTCAGTGCAATCATGGGATTTCTGGTACTCGGGATTGTGTTGACGATTGGTGGAAGCATGAACCGCAGATGTGAGGCGGAGACGATTCTTCCTTCTGCGATGGAAAAGACGATTGAGGGAATGACGCTTGCAGAGGAGGATTGCTCTTCCGGGGAACTGGTGTTGGCAGAGTGTGTGGAACTTCTGGCGGCGGAAATCGATACAGACTCCGATGTGGTGTTGGAGATCTATCAGAATGATGTTCAAAAGGGGGTATTGTCGATGAAATTGGAGGAAAAGTTTCGACATCCGAATGGGATGGAAGGTACGGCAGAGGCGGTCAGAACAATCATTCGGGAAAAGAGGGAGAATGTATCAAAAGAGCAGTACCGGGTGCGGTTTTACCGGAACCGGGAGGGAATGCTCGGGGAGGGAAGCTGTTATAAGGCATACACTGTGGAGGAGGGACAATGTCTGCAGCCACCGGCAGATCCGGGAGGCAGTGGCGTTGTATTTGCAGGATGGCATGACTGGAATGACTACATGGCAGATTTTTCACAGCCGGTAGAAGAAAATCGTGATTATTATGCGGCATGGGAATGATTCTATAGGAATGGGGAGTAACCGGTGATAGACGTACCGATAAATATAGTATATACTGTTATAGTAGAGATAGCCTGCTGACAGTTGATGTTTTACTGCTGGAGGGAATTACTATTATTGGGATCAAAGGAGCCGCATATGAAAAAGAACATATTATTTGTAACTATCGTATTGGCAGCGTTTGTATTTACTGTTTTACCACCTGCGACTGCATTTGCAGGTGGTGTAACGGAGAGAACATCTTCCGGGACCACACAGAACGGCTGGCAGGAAGTTGACGGTAAGAAATACTGGTATGAGAACGGTGTAAAGCAGGGAACAGAAGGACGCGGTAAGGAAATCTATGATCCGGCGTCTGATGCATGGTACTGGCTGGACGCTGTACAGGATGGCGCAATGGCAGTCAGCAAGGATGTTTACCAGGAATCCCGGGCGGGAGAATATGGTGATACGGTCGGCGCAGACGGAGAAAGGTATGGCAAGTGGGTGCGCTATGATGAAAACGGACACATGGTAAAAGGCTGGCAGACAACAAATGCGGGTACATATTACTTTGATCTAACGACCGGAGCCATGGCAAAAGGAATTACGACGATTGATGGTGTGCCGAGAACGTTTAATACACGGAATGGCAAAATGATTGAAAACGGATGGTGGTCCGTTGATGGTTCTTCATATTGGTCAGAGAACGGCGTGCGTCAGGGTACCGAGGGACGTGGCAAAGAGATTTATGATCCGGAAAATAATGGGTGGTTTTGGCTGGATGCCGTACAGAACGGCGCAAAAGCAGTCAGCAAGGATGTTTACCAGGAGTCTTATGCAGGACAGTTCGCTGATCGAGAAGATGGGACAGGCAAGTGGGTACGTTACAGCGACACCGGACGTATGGTAAAGGGCTGGGACTACAGCCAGAGATTTGATGGCAAGGTATATTACTTTGACCTGACAACCGGTGCCATGGCAAAGGGGACGGCTGTGATTGACGGCGTTACATATGGATTTGACCGTCAAACAGGAGTTCTTCTTGATGCAGAAGACATCATAAATGAGGTGGACGAAGAGGGATATTACCACTATCTGTATGATGCAGAAAGAGGAGCTTATTGTGGAACAGACTGGAATTTTGCTGGAGGACATTCAGGAGCAGCACTTTTACAGGATAATGAGGTAAATCATCTGTATGATGGACATTCCTTGCTTACTTTTAATTGGGATGGAAGCGTTGGCTATACGGTAGTACAGTATTATGAAAACGGCAATTATTATTCATATCAGACTCCGGCGGGAACTGTAAGACTTAAGTATGATGCGGAAATGACAAGATTAGCATTTGAAGATGCGGCACAAAGAGAAGAAACGCCACAGTCCGTCAAAGATGCGATTGCTGCGATTGATTTTTCAACAGAGGATGAACCAAAGGCATTTATGTTTAGTAAGGAAGGATATAAATTATATGCAACGCATTGTTCTCTATACGTTGTCTATACAGATATTGAGTAATAAATCTATTGAGGATACGATTAGAGGGAGGCTGTTGATATAAGAATGAGACAATTTAAGAATAATTCCCGGAGGCTGCTACAGGCTTGCTGTGCGGCAGCCTCCCTTTTTATACTCTGTTTTGGGGCATTTTACTTCCAGAATCATTCTAGAATGGAAAAAAGTGTGGCAGAGATTTACAATTTAAAAGAGCAGATCATGGATCTGGACTGGAAGAATACGGAGCCGGAAGAATTAAACAACTATCTGACCCAGACGCCGGAAATGTATGTGGGAGCATATCTGTCGGACATGGATGAGGAAGACCGGGAAGCGCTCTGCGAGGTTGTTCCGGTGATGCGGACAATCGTCACAAGTGGAACGCTGGTCTATGACGAGGAAGAAGAAGCTTTTGTTCCAACAGGAGAAGAACAGACATGTACTTATGAGGAAAGCTGCATGCAGGCATATGAGGAAGCGCTTGCAGATGGAACGCTTGCGTGGACAGCTGCGGATTGGGAAACAGAAACCGAAGCTGCTGTTACAGAAAGCGCTACGGAAGCGGGAAACGAACCGAAGCTTCACACGTTAGATCAGCCAGATGCAGAGATCACAATGGAAACTTCATCCTTGCGTGGTGCACAGGATCGCGGGAAATGGCGGTTTCCAAGCGCCGGGCAGAATGGAAGTGAGAGCTGGTTTTACATATCGAACGCAGCCCGGACGGTAACGTATCGTTATGAATTATCCGGAATGGCAGGATACGATATAACGGATCGGTCAACCGGATTGATAGGAAAACATTTTCCGTGGCGAATGGTTTGTGTCAATGGGAACCCAGCAGATTTTCCAAGACCAATATTTAAATACATTAAAGTCTATAAGACAGGCGTTAGTAGTAGGGAATCATGGTGGTATCGGGATAGGAATATGACAGATCAGGTAGACCATACCAAAAATCAAGAGGCAGATGATCATCCGGAAATCGCAACAGAACAGATTTTTTGTGGACTGAGCATTGTTTTTACTAACGTTCCTGCTCCGATAGGTTATCATTATGATGCGGATAATGTCCATGTGTATGCGTATGGAACATCACGTCCTGCTTATGCGTGGAACTATATGTATAACAGTAATGGAACCGCTTCCAATTACTATGCATCATCCAGAGACAATGCATTGAGGTCAGAAAACCGCTTTAATTTCAATAAACTCTGGGAAAACTTGTACGGAAAAGCTGAAGTATGGGTTCCAACAGGAGGAGATAGCGGATATTGGGATAACACGAAAAAGTATAATCGTGGAGATTTCAGCCGTATTTCCAATGAATCCAGTTTTACCGGATCAGAGATGACGATGAACTGTGATCTGATGTTCCTGTCGGGAACACGTCTTGTAGATGATTTGCACCCGGAACGGACAGTGTGTGAGGCGGAGCAGTCGGAAGTTGTTCTGAATCTGGTTCCAAACGAATATACCGTGACCGCTGATGCGAACTGGGGCGAACTCTATGACTATCCGCAGGGAACCGGGTGGACGAATATTACACATTTTCCGGTGCAGTACCAGACGAATACCTATGACAATATCGGGGGATTGCAGCCAAAGCGTGACGGTTATATATTTGCCGGATGGTACACAGACCGGAATGGTGGCGTACAGGTTTATGATGTGAATGGCTATAGGGTGAATGATACCGGGTATTGGCATGATGGTAAATGGGACCGGATAGAAGGTGCAACCATTTATGCGCATTGGGTTCCCATTTCCTGGGTAGTTCTTGATGCAAACTGGGGCGAACTTTACGATTATATCAATACCAACAGCTGGACGAACGTAACTTCTTTTTATGCGGAGTATGGCAGGAATTATTATGATGACATCTCAAGAACAGTGCCGAAACGGGATGGCTTTGTGTTCGATGGCTGGTATATTGATGCAAGCAACACGGAGAACGGACGAGATCATGGAGAGATGGTCTGGGACAAGAACGGACATGCTGTGGAAGGTTCTTTCTGGCAGAATGGAAAATGGAATTACACCAACGACAACGTAACTGCATTCGCGCATTGGATCAAAGCGGAAGATGTAAAAATGTCTAGTCTTACCGTCAATCCGAATGGTGGTACATGGAATGGAAGTACCGCGGCACAGACATTTACCCAGAACCAGAACACAACGAAAACCATCCCGAATCCAACATGGGCGGGACATGAGTTCAAAGGTTGGACAAAATCGAATTCATCAAATTCGTTCTGCGGAATGTTATCGAACGGCGTATATACGTTTGGTACTGTTGCCGGAGTTACCGATGTGCTGACGGCTGAGTGGGAAGAGGATCGTGCTTCCGTCACGATCAATCCAAACGGCGGTACATGGAATGGCAGCAGCGGTGTACAGACTTTTTCACAGGCATGCCACTCAACAAAGGATATTGCTGATCCGGTAAGAACTGGATATACATTTACCGGGTGGGCGAAATCGGATCCATTTTATGGGGCGCTTTCCGGCAGGACATATACATTTGCCTCTGCAAAAGACAAAACAGATGTCCTCACTGCAACATGGCAGGCGAATAGTTCAACATTAAAAGTTGATCCAAACGGCGGTACATGGAATGGAAGTGGCAGTGTACAGACATTTACACAGGAATATGGAACCACAAAAGAGATTCCTGATCCGGTAATGCCGGGCTATACGTTTAAAGGATGGGCGAAATCGAACCCGATGAATGGAACACTTTCCGGGAAGACGTATACGTTTGGTGATGCATCAGGAAAGACAGATACGCTTACTGCAATGTGGCAGGTAAATTATTATAAAGTCACACTGCATGCCGGGAATGGTATAGAGAGTGTAAGCGGAGCCGGAGAATATGCATACGGAACAACGGTAACGATTGATGCAGCCGTTTTGCGAGGCTATCACTGGGGCACCTGGACAGGTACATATGATACGCAGACGAAGCGGTACGCGTTTACAATGCCTGCACGGGATGTGGATATGACAGCAGATGCAGAAGCAAATACTTATACGCTGCATTTTGATCCGAATAGTGGAGCGGAGGTAATGCATCTTGATGATGTAACAGTGGCGTATGATGAAAATGTTATGCTGCCGGATGCATCCGGAGCATACGTGAAATATACGCTGGATGGAAACAATATAACAGATGATGTGTTGCGCGGAGACATTGATCTTCATGCGGTCGGTTTGGAAATGGATAATACAGATGATCCGGAAGCTTTGAAGGAATCGGAGAATCCGGAAGCTTTGAAGGAATCGGAGAATCTGGAAGCTTTGGAGGAAACAGAGAATCTGGAAGAATTGGAAAGACAGGAAGAACCGGAACCGGAAGCAGAAGCAGAATTGGAAACGGCGGAGGAAGAACCTGCGGCGGATCAAAAGGCATATGCGTCTGTATATACCGGATGGGTGTTGGAGGATGAAAAAGAAAACTTTGTTCCGCAGTGGCTGCCGGGACAGGAGATAAATGTGGCGCAACTTGTAGAAACGGCTGGAGTGACAGACACAGACGGCGCTGTAGTGACTGTATATGCGGCGTGGGATGATTGTCCCTGGATTACGGCAACAAATCTGTATTACACTTTAAATCAGGCGCAGCAGGGCTTTATTACAGATAGTGAGATTTTAAGCCATGCGACTGCATCAGATCGTGAAGATGGAAGCCCGATCGAGGCAGGATTTCATGAAAATGGAACATCTTTTTCGGTCCCGGATTATCAGGCATCGGATTTTACGCAGTTTTTGCGTGGAGGAAGCTGTACGGAAAATCTCACGGTAGTTGACAGCGCCGGGAGTATCTATTGTAAGCAGATAACGGTTTATGTGGTGGATACAACGCCTGCAGATGTACGAACGGAGAGAACGACACGCTTTATTGATGAAAAATATTACGGAAGTTCTTATGAACGGGGAGGGCTTTTGGATGATTCGATCTGAAACCAGCGTACATCACACTTGTTGGC
>ERZ1031719.802-NODE-802-length-10868-cov-4.381670_pt1 | contig 10868 bp, 5 predicted proteins | sample MGYA00516702_ERZ1031719 | MGnify/ENA primary metagenome ERZ1031719 (study PRJEB33719, sample SAMN04261227) | wastewater metagenome | biome: rural village; feature: human; material: feces | host: Homo sapiens | place: El Salvador | collected 2013-01-07 ...
GTCATACTGCCAGGTGTTACAGTTGTTCCTACAATCTTATCACCTAAGCCCAATACCAAAAGCGTTTCCAGGGTGTTTAGTTCATGTACCACGACACGCTGAGGTTTTTCTGTGAAAGTCATTGATATCGGATGGTTCTCTGAATCATAAGTTTTTACCGTTGTTGGATAATGATCACTAGTGTGGGAAACCGTTTTGTCTGGCACTTGCACCCTTTCTTGATGATTGCCCAGTATGGCTCCAGCTAACAGTATCATTATAATGACAAGAACACTTATGCCTGCTATTTTCTTCATAGTTTCATCCTGTGAATATGCAAAAACAAGCTGAGGATATTCCCCAACTTGTTTCGCACAATCAAATCTCAGAATTAAAATTTATACTTTGCCCCAAACATGAAAGCGCGACCAGGCTGTGGCCATGCCCCCATGCCAAGGTAACTGGTATAAGTATTTTCCCATGCTTCGTTTGTCAAGTTTGTAACAGTTCCATATAACGAAATGTTTTTGGAATAATCATAGTTGAGCGTCAAATCCATAACAAGGAATCTGTTGTCAGTATACGCCTGTCTGCTGAGACCCGTATAATAATTCATCAACAGAGAACCCGAGAACTTTGCATTTTCGTAGGTCAAGTTTGCAGTGTAAGTGTTCTGCGGACGAAGTTTATTGATGACCGAGTTTACATTTCCATCTGTCCACTTCAGATCTGGATCGAAAACCATTCCGTTTTTGGCTTTCCAATCATCATTGGCATGAGAATAGTTCAGATCCAATGTCCAATGCTCACCCATCTTATGGGAAACGCTCATATTGAACGATTTCTTGACCTCTTTGGCATTGACAAATTTCAATTTGAAATCTTTGATGCTCTTATCCCATACACTATATCTTGCTACAGCATTACTCATATTCGTGTAGTCATAATGGATAGATACCGATGTCTTGTCAGAGATGTTTTTTCTTAACCCCCAGGTCCATACATCCCCCTTTTCATCTTCCAGACCCGCCGATTCATTGCCGTTTGTTCTGGTATAATCTCCCGCACGAAGAGGTCTATAAATTTTACTATACCCTAAGTAAGTACTTGTAGAGTCGTTGAATGCAAACTGTGTATTGATCGATGGCGTAATTGTTGAAGACGAACCGCCTGTATTACTGCTTTCTCCCGCTTTGGAAACCTGCGCAAAATCACTGTAATAAGAATATCTTAAAGATGGAGTGATTTCCCAACGATCCGTTACATGGATCTTATCCTGTAAATAGCCTAAAACAGAATCTCTCTTTACGCTCGATGTCAGTTTAGTTCTTGTATTTGTGTTGAAGTATTTAGACTTGTCAAAAGTCCAGGATGACAACACATCATGTTTGCCAAAAGATTTACCGAGCTGAATTTCGATACCGTTATTCTTTAAATGATGGAACCAAGATTTCTTCTCTCTTCCCTTGTAATGGGTCTTTCCCCATTCATACCATTCTTTGGTAAACGGAACAGGAGCAGACATATCACCATCGCCGCCACCAAAGGAGCCCCAATAAGTTTCTCTTTGATCATACAAACGAACAAAACTTTCCATTCCGTGATCCTTTTTAAAGGAATAGGTTACATCATAATTGTTCTTGTTGTATGCATTATAGGCACCAAGCCACATCAACCATAAATTTCTGTAGCCTGGATTCTTCGGATCACCGGTAATGCCATTATCATAATTCTGCTTAATTCTTTCCCAGTCAGTAGGATTGATATATCTATAGTATGGCGCGGTCAGTGGATAATCATCGTCACCTTGCAGATGATTATAAGCCACGGTCAACTTATGGGTATCATTGAAATCATAATCAACACGGGCATTAAAAGAATCATCTCTATACCCTGTCTGTTCCCAGGTATGATTTTCTCCAGTCAGTCCATCTTTATAGTGTGAATCTCCACTCATTTCTCTGCGTCCAGACATGAAATATTTCAGCTTTCCATCTGTGTTACTGCCAGATAGAGAGAATCCGTAGTTATATCGTTTCCATGAGCCTGCTGAAAAATCTACACTTCCTGATGTTTTTTGAGTCCCTTTTTTCGTGATAATGTTAATAACACCGCCTGTGGCATCTGCCCCATACACGGATGCCCCTGGCCCTTTAATGACTTCAATTTTATCAATATTATCCATACTGGTAATCTGGTTAATATCGACCATGGCTTTGGACCCAGAACCTGAATTGCCTGCAACGATTCCCCCTGCTTTATTATCCATTCGCCGTCCATCAATCATTACAACGACTCTGGAATCCCCATTGATGGTTACGATGCTATGTGTCTGGGTATAGCCATATTCCCCACCTCTATATCCTCCAGGAGACTGTACTTGCACGCCTGGCACAGATTTCAATGCATCTCCTAACTGCTCATAATGTCTCTTCTCTAACGTCTGGCTCGTGATTACATCCACATCGCCCCCAGTTCGATAATAAGACTGTTCAGTAATCACATTCCCGAATCGGTCATATTCCTTATCTCCTGTTACGATGATACCGTCCAGTGTATAACTTTCGGCAGCTTGAATTAAGCTACCCCCCCGATTGTCAACATGGCGGCGATGGCAGCGCTTAACAATTTTTCCTTTTTCATGTTTGAGTTCCTCTCTCTTGCTCTAACTGATATTCATTTCCTTATCTGCGAAATATATTTTAAACGCAGTTAAATCGCGCGTAAGGTTCTTTTAATTATACAGCTTTTTGCTAAAAAATCAAACTAATATTTTGTTAATAGATCAATATTAGAATGCTTAAACAGAGTCTTCGTAACTTATTGCGACTCGCATTACTAAACTTGAACCTTTGCAGAGTATGGACAACAGGATATCCTAAGCACAGGATAAAGTAAGCATCTAGAATAATTAAAAAAAGGGGCTGTGAAGAAATGAGGATTCATTTCTTCACAGCCCCTTCTTTTGTGTCCTTTTTCACTCCTGATAGTAAAAAACAAGAGGAAAAGGGCATACTTCCCCTTTTCCCCAAAAATCAGCTTTTTAAAATTAAGCTGCCATATCCATATGTGCCTGTTGCTTCCTATGGTATTTGTACAGGTTAAAGCCAATAGAAACCAGAAACACTTCCATTTTCACTGAATCCATACCTCTTCGGACAATCCGGTCATATTCCCGGTCGTTCTTCATCACTCCGAAAGTACCTTCTGCCTGGATCGCACGGTTCCTCCTCAGCAGAAATCCACGGGTATCTGTCAATCGTCCAATGACTTCAGCATGGACCTTTGTAAGTTCACGATTCAGGCTGATCCGTCTGTTATGAGGTGTTTTCTTGCAACGTTCTGCATAAGGACAGCCACCTCATTCACAGGAAGATCAGATCCATACTTTTTCGTTTTATTAGTAAAGACGACTCTGCTTTTCCTGAATTTCTGCCATCAATGATCGAATGCGTATCTGTAACGCTCCCGTACTGACCCCCTGATCCAGTGAGATCATAGTATAGCGCTTCCCTGCCCGTTCCAGACTCTTTTGTACAGCCTCTATCGTCGTCATATCCCAGCCGCAACTGGTCGACTGCAGCTGTACAAAATGCAGATAAGGATTTGTACAGACCATTTCCGCAGTAAATAAAGCCTTCTCTCGGAACGTAGGCGTATCATGTCCCTCATTCTGCAGCAAGTACAATCCCTCTGCAGACAACACAGGGATGCCCAGTCCTGCCATGACAGCGGGTATACCCTTATTGATCTCGGGATCCAGCTGATAACTTCGTCCGACCAGTACCAGGGCGTTTTTCTTTTCCCTTTCGATCCATTCCAGGACATCCCTTGTTTTCTTGCCCAAACGCGCCTTATAGCCACGCTGTGCCTTCTCTGCTGCCGTCGTGGCGCGCCTCAAAGCATGCGGTGTCACCTGCGGAAAATTCTCCCTCATGAAGGCAAGCAACGACTGATGGTCATGAAAAGAGATCTGCGGGTGATAGAATGGAATGCCGGCTGCAGAAATCTGCTCCTTCATCTGCTCTGCCAATACATCCCCATAGGCTGCATGTGTCGCTTCATCAATATCCGGCTCTTCTTTCCCCCCGCTTATCACAGGCATCCAGATACCATCGGGCTTATATTGTTCCAAAAAGTACATCAGATGTCCGTGGGCCAGCCTGCAAGGATAGCAGTAAATCCCATGCGGCATGGTCACGGTACTCTTTCCAAGTGATGCTGCATCAAAAGCAGAGAGAATGACGCGATACCCAAGCGTCTGCCAAAAGACCTTCCAGTAAATCATATCTTCCCATCGCCCCAGCACCGCCGGAATACCTATTGTTTTTTCAGCTGACGGGTTTACCTTCGATGACTGCAGCAACTGGTTCTTTTCCCACTCATAGAGATTTGGTACCTTCCGAGAAACAAAATGCTCTTTCGCCAGTAGCCGTTCACCATAAGAGCATCGATTTCCTACAATAAAGCAATGTCCATTAGAAAAGGTTTTTTTCTGCAAGAGACAGTGATTCCCGCACCCCGGGCACCGGCTTGACTCCTCTCTGACACTCAGTTTTCGTATTTCATCCGCAGAAAGCATCTTCGACCGTGCAGCCTCCGGCATCCTTTTCTTCGTCAAGAGCGCCATCCCATAAGCCCCCATGATGCCGGACCCATTCGGACGAACAACCGGATGACCGACCAGTGTCTCAAAGGCACGCAGAACAGCATCATTCTGAAAGGTCCCTCCCTCTACCACGATATGCGACCCCAGTTCCTCTATCGAGTCCAGACGCATCACCCGATACAGTGCATTTTTCACGACAGAAAGACAAAGTCCGGATATCAGCCCGCCTGTGTCCACGTTTTCATTTTGCACCTGATGTACCTTGCTGTTCATCAATACGGTGCAATGATGCCCCAGATCCAGACAATATGGGGCGTGCACAGCCTTCTTCACAAATTCATCCATTGAGAGTCCCATGGACTCAGCAAAGGTTTCCAAAAACAGGCCGCAGCCGGAAGCGCAGGAACCATTCAGAACGATTTTCTGAATGCTCCCCTTTCTGACGCGGATATACTTCATATCCTGTCCGCCGATATCCAACAGATCTGTAACCTCCGGGCAGAAGAAACGGGCTCCCTGTAAATGTGCGACGGTTTCCACTTCTCCGGTATCGATCTGAAAAGCCTGTTTCAAAAACGCCTCTCCATATCCGGTGATGCCGGATGCGGCGATGGAAATGCCCGCAGGCAGTGCTTTATACATAGCAAGAAGCATCGTCTTGGCTGTCTCAAGTGCGTCGGCCTCATTTTTCCTGTAATCCTCATAACAAATCCGTCCCTCTTCATCCACGAGAACCAGCTTGATTGTCGTAGAGCCTGCATCCATTCCCAGCCACAATCTAGCGGGCGGCTGCGGCATCGGACTTCGGGGAAGTCGGAAACGTTGATAATAGCATCGAAAGCTGTCATACGCTGCCATATCCGGAAAGAGTGGTTCCAGTCGTTCGGCAGCCACTTCTTGTAAATGATCCTGATCCAACAGTCTCTTCACATCCTGCCATGCAATTGGAGCAGCTTTCCGACCCAGCAAAGCCGCTCCCCAAGCACAATAAAGCTCCCCGTGCGTGACAGGAAGGACATCTGCCGAAGAGATTCCGATCGTCTGCAAGAAGCTGCGGCGAAGCGCCGGCATGAAAGCGAACGGTCCACCCAGAAGCGCCAGCTTCCCCTGTATCAGCCGCCCTTTGGCCAGATCAGAAAGCACCTGATTCACCACCGCCTGAAAAATAGATGCTGCCAAATCCGCTTTACCGACGCCCTGATTCATCAGCGCCTGAATATCAGTTTTCGCATAGACCCCGCACCGGGAGGCAATGGGATAGAGATGTATCCCATTTTCTGCCAGCGCATTCAACGCCTGGATATCCACACCGAAGAACGCCGCCATATGTGCCAGAAACGTTCCCGTCCCACCTGCACATTTCCGATTTGTTCTGAGATCCATCTCGCCATTTCTCTCGAAATACATCATCCGCGCATCTTCCCCACCCAGAGAAACAGCCACATCGACCTCGGGTTGAAACCTCCGCAAGGCCTCCGTCTCTGCCTGCACTTCATCCACGAAAGGGATCTGCAGTGCCGAAGAGAACTCTGCCGCCCCCTTCCCCGTAAAAGCCAGATGCAATGCCCCCTCGCTCACTTTCGCCATCAGCTGCCGCCACAGTATTCGGAGCGTTTCCCGCACACGATAATGATGCGGCACATACGCAGAGTGCATCAGTTGCCCCCGCCCAGAAAGCACGACCACTTTGATGGCAGCGGAACCGATATCAACTCCTACTGAGATGGACTCCATGTTGGTGACCCCTTTCTTATAAAAAACTCTCAATAGATAATTGCAGATTAGTTATCCATTGAGAGTATTTTAACATATTTTTGTTGATCTTTACGGAAATATTGGAAACGGAATGAAATCAGATGCGATCAACATTTCCTTAGAACTTGAACTGCGCAGAGATCGCATAGGTTCTTGGTGCACCGAGGCCGATGTTATTTCCACCGGCTGCATACCAGTAGTCTTTATCAAAGAGATTGTAGCACCACGCAGAAAGTGTCACTGGCTGCTTTCCGAAATGCGTATCCCAGGAAACGCCCAGATCCACCAGCGTCTGCCCGCCAATCGAAATCGATCCGCCTTTACCATCATAGCTATTTGTATTTCTGATCAAAGCAGAACCGGTATAGGTCAGACGTCCTGTCACCTGAAGCGCATCTGTCGGCTTGTACATCAGCGCCAGATCTGCCGACCACTTCGGCATCGCATCTACGCGTCTGCCGTCATTCAGCCCTTTCTGTGTCTTTGTCTGTTTGGAGTCCAGATAAGATACGCCGACGATGTAGCTCAGTTTCTTTCCGGCATCGCCAGACAGAGAGTATTCGATCCCGCGATTTCTCTGTTCTCCATCCAGTTTATACGCTTCAGTGCCATCCCCATTCGGCACAGCGATCCCATTGGCTTTTTTGATTTCGAAGAAACTTAATGTGCTTAACGTATCTCCATTCTTATACTTGAAGCCAAATTCATTCTGTTTCGTTTTGGACGGTGGAAGAATTTCATTTCTATTGCTATAACTTTGTCCCACTGTACTGCCCTGTACAAAGTTTTCAGTATGGCTGGCATATACAGCCACCTTCGGCGTGATCTTGTAATTCAAGCCCAAAATCGGAGCGGTCGCGCTGGACTTGACCACATGCCCCTTCTGATCATCTTCCTTGACTTCATGCCCATGATAGCCAAAGGTAAAGTGAAGTCTATCATCCGGAGAACTCAGTGTATTCACCAATGTCCAGCCGCTCATGATATCCGACTGGCTGGGGTTGATGGCATCCCATACTACGTTTGGACGAGAAGAAGATGTTCCGTTGTAAATGTTGCCAGTCACAGCATACTTATTGGCATCACTTACATGAGTATCTTTTTCTCTTGTGAACTTCGTCCAGTCAAACATCGCTGACCATTCATTTTTCCACTGACCGACATTGAATTTTCCCTTGAATCCGGTATTGGCATACGTGTAATGATGGAAAACCGGCATCTGTGTATAGGTACCTGTGTAATTCCCATCAAAATCAATCAATTGACGACCAGACCACGGCTCCAGCCAGCTGGAATAATCCTCCCATCGCCAGCCAAAATTACCAAACCAGGTCAGATCATCTGATAAATACTGCTCATGATTCAAAATAAAAGTGGTGTTTTCATATTTATCATTGGACCAGTGCGGAGAAAGATTCTTTTTATTATTCGGTACCTTTGGAAGACCGCTCAAGCTGCCTAGGCCAATGGTATTGGACCGACCATACTGGTTGTCATAGTCGTAGCTGAAGAAAATATTGGTCTTGCTGCGTTCAGCGCGATGGTCGATATTCACTGCGATATCTCTCTTGTAATCTCTGGTGCCATCTACAGCGAGACCCCCTGTCGCATTCAGCGCATTGATGCGCACGCCCCAGGCACCATCTTTACCAAAACGTTTACCCACATCGACCGTCTGCGTATAGTAGGAATCACTAGACCAAGAAAGACCCGCATTCAGCATTGGCTTTTCCTGTGCTTTTTTCGTCGTGACACCGACAGTTCCACCGACAGAGCCTGCCATGAAAATGCCGATCCCATTGACACCAATGTTTGGCCCTGCCAGTACCTCGACGCGATCCATATAGTTGGTCGGCATGGTCATCTGATGACTCATGCTGGGGATGCCATTCATACTCCAACTGCCGCTGCCTGCCGAGAAACCGCGGATATACAGATTCGTATCCGTAGACCCGTGTGTAACACGGACAGATGGAGACAGCGACAGCACATCCATCACGCTTCTCTGCGGCTGGGAAAAGGTTTCCATCGCCTTCTTGGTAAATGTCATCTGTTCAAACGGTGTATCCAGTACATCCTGGCTGCCCAGTGTCCCCACATTCTGCTTCGTACCTACCATGCCGGATGCGACCGGTGCCAGCTGCGCAGTATCTGCATCATATCGATCAGCTGTGACGATCACTTCATCGAGCTGATTGCCCGCTGCCAGTACCCCCCCCGAAATTCCGTTTGCTGTCATCAATGCGGCTACCAGCCATGCTGCTCGTTTTTTGTTCATAATCTCTCTCCTTATATAAATTCTGATAAGAAACGTCTGCATTCTCATTCGATCCCTCGCGATTATTGCTTTTTGCTTCTCTTGATTCTCACGATTTGAACAAAATGACTCATGCGTTCTTAACAATTGATAATCGTATTATAAAGTAGTGGGTTACCCACATGTCAATATATTTGGGGCGTTTAATTAAAATGTTTTGGATACAATCCCCTCGCAAAGATTTCTATCGCATCCCTCACACGAACCGCCGGACAGCGGATCGTATAAAAGGGTATCGCATATACCCTTTTATTTTTGACAGCGCTGATCTCCTGCAAGGCAGGATGAGTGTACACAGACGCCAATGTTTCAGCATCGATTTCCGGCTTAGACTGAATAAAAATAATATCCGGATTCTCCGCAACTGCTGTTTCCAGACTCATGATTTCTGTATTTCCGACACTCTCGACCTCTTTCCCCAAGACATGACCGCCCAAGCGAGTCACAATATCTCCCGGCAGTGTGCGCGGCGTATACACATGCAGATCCTTCGCAAGACTGCCTATGAGCAGTACCTTCGGGTGTGTATTCTCTCTGGCACCGTAATCCGCATAGGTTTTCAGCCTATTTTGAATATCCTCACAGATCTCTGTTGCCTTTGTACTGTTCCCGATAATTTTTCCGACATCTTCAATGTACTTCAATTCATCTTCTATGACATGCTTCTTTAAAAACTCTGCATTATTCATCATGGTCATATACACAGGCACATGGCGCTCATGCCAGAAATTCCACGTCCCGATAGAATTGGCTCTTCCGGTGAAATCGAAAAGCCAGCCTAAGATAAAATCCGGATGCAGCGTCAATGCCGTTTCCTGATTCAGCGTATACTTCGTCATTAGCGGCAGTGTCGGATAGATCTTTTGATTTTCTTCAGTCAGATGCCGAACATCATCAACTCCTGATACAGCCACAATCCGATCTTTAGCTCCCAACTCCAGCAATGTCTCGACTGAATTCTGCCATAGGGCAATGATCTTCTGCGGGGGCTTTTCATACGTCGTAGCGACTCCGTTCCCCTGACTATCATAGTTCTCTACCACCACAGGAAATGCCTGTTCCTGCCTGATTGCTGCGGCAGACGAGGCAGGCTCTTCCTGGTTTCCCATACCACATCCGCCAATCAGAAATGCTGCTCCTATGAGACAAATTTGTGCATATCGTTTCCAATTCATTTGTATTTCCTCATAAAATAATCATGCTACGCATTGCATTCTATTATGGTATTATAAAGCTATGGGTAACCCACAAGTCAATTGAAAGCTAAGATAATCATGGAAAACGCAAAAAAATATCTAACCATTCGCAAATTCAGTGAATTAACACACACATCCATTGATACGCTGAAACACTATGATGCGATCGGGCTGCTAAAGCCTGCCTATATCGGAAAAAATCATTATCGTTATTACCTGCCCGAACAGTCGCTGATACTCACACGCATTTTGTTTGGAAAGAACGCATGCATTCCGCTCAAAGAAATCCGAGAATTCATTTTGGCAGAGCACCATGAAGTAACAATAAACAAATATGATGAAATCTCCCAAACGCTGAAAAGCCACATGCAGGAAACCACCGCTATTCTCAATACCATCAACAACCTTCGCTACTACTATCAGCTTTCAAAGCGCCACGCACCAGAAACTTTATTCGATCTCTACCTGCCGGAGTGGTTTATCATTACCTCAAAGAAAGCCAAGACCAATCATCAATTTGAGTCCTCTGAATCCAATATAGCCAATCAACTTTTTCTGGAAGGATTTGCTGATGAAAAATGGCCGCATTATCTATTACAGGCACTTTTTACCTCTGACGACGTTTCCAAGAAAAACTTCACACAAGTAACCTACTTTTTAAAAATTGATCATCCAGAAAAACATAAGAAAGAAGAAATTCAATTCATTCCAAACGGCGAATGGATCTGCATGCTTTTCTATGCATGTGGACGAAACATGGCAGAGTGTGTCCACTTTTATCTGGATGCGCTCAAAAAAGAAAACCAATCTATTAAAGGCCCCATTTTTATCATGGACATCGTCATCAAGACCGGTGGTCTCGGTGTCGAATACGCAGAACTCGCCGTCCAGCGGCTGATCCTTTACGCCGTAGACGCAGGGCACCATGTCGTCCACAAAATAGGCTTCGCACCCGTAGATGAGTTTGAAGTCCGGGTCTTTTTTGTGGATGTCATCGGCTGCCAGCATGGCT
>ERZ1031719.804-NODE-804-length-10857-cov-9.682651_pt1 | contig 10857 bp, 8 predicted proteins | sample MGYA00516702_ERZ1031719 | MGnify/ENA primary metagenome ERZ1031719 (study PRJEB33719, sample SAMN04261227) | wastewater metagenome | biome: rural village; feature: human; material: feces | host: Homo sapiens | place: El Salvador | collected 2013-01-07 ...
TGCAGAATCAGGTGGAGAAACTGAAGAAATTGCAGAATGCTGACGGTTCCTTCTCTTGGTGGAAGGGAATGAAGGGCAGCCGATATATGACTACGGAGATTGCCGAAATGATGGTTCGCCTGAATGCCATCGCAGGTACCCAGAAGTCAACTGCCAAGATGCTGACTTCCGCCCTTAACTATCTCTCCTGGCAGACAGCCCAGGAGGTAAGGGAGATGAAGAAGCTGGAGGAGAAAAAGCACAAGGTGAGTCCTAGCGAGCAGGCGCTGCATTATCTCTACATCCTCTCGATGGATGGCAGAAAGATGAAGCAGAATCAGGAGGCTGACAAGACTTATCTCCTGGAAAAGATGTCGAAGATGACCGGCGATTTCACCATCTATGGCAAGGCACGTGCTGCCGTGGTGCTCGCCAAGAACAGCCAGCAGAATGCCGATTACCGCGAAAAGGCAGGCGAATATCTGCAGAGCGTGAACGAATATGCCGTTTATCGTGAGGAGATGGGCCGCTACTACGATACCCGCAAGGCTTTGTACAGCTGGAGAAACTATAAGATACCAACCCAGGTATCCGTGATAGAGGCGATGCAGATGCTGAAGCCGAACGACAAGCAGACCATCGAGGAACTGCAGCGCTGGCTCCTGATGTCGAAACGCACCCAGGTTTGGGATACGCCAGTGAACACCGTGGATGCCGTCTATGCCTTTATGAAGGGTAATGAGAGCAACTGGAACAGAAAGGCTGAGAATGCCGTGCTGAAACTGGATGGCAAGCTGTTGCCAATGCCGCAGGATTCTACTACGCTGGGTTATGTCAGGACTGAAAAGGCGGGTAAGGCATCTACCCTGAGCATCAACAAGAAAAGCGATTATACCAGTTGGGGTGCCGTGTATGCAGAGTTCAAGCAGCCGCTTAGCGAAATAGCCTCTGCCGAATCGGGCATCAAGGTGCGCCGTGTCATCGTTCCTGCTGAATCGCAGGGCAGGGGCAAGGCTCAGGCGAAGGTGGGAGAGAAGGTGAAGGTAACACTCATCATCACCGCCGACCGTGACTACGATTTCGTGAAGATTGTGGACAAGCGGGCCGCCTGTCTGGAACCTGTCAATCAGCTGAGCGGTTACCAGTGGGGTATGGAATGTTATGTTTCTCCTAAGGATAATACAACAAATTTCTATTTTGATCGTTTATCTAAAGGTAAGCATTTCGTAGAAATGGAATATTATGTCGACCGTAAGGGCGACTACCAGTCGGGATCCTGCACGGCAGAGTGTACCTACAGTCCGGAGTTTGGTGGTCGTACGGAGGCATATAAGATGACAGTTAATAATTAATATAAGGATTGATAATTACGAATAGAATAGTATGAAACGAATGAATATATTGATGCTTTCATCGCTGTTGGCGGTGTCTGCGTCGGCACAGAAAATAAGTACTCAGAACGAGATCGTGGATTGTGGACAGGTAGTATTCCGCAAGCCGGTGACCGCTGAGTTCCTGATTAAGAATGAGGGCAGCAAACCGCTGATCATCCATCAGGTGTATAAGAGTTGCGGATGTACAGAAGTGGTGTATCCGAAGAACAGTGTGGCTCCTGGCGGCAGCTTCTTGGTCAAGGCGGTGTATGATGCGAAGCAGATGGGTACCTTCCACAAGCAGATATGCCTCTATAGCAATGCATCGGAGGAACCTTTTATCCTCTCTATGCGTGGTAGGGTAGTGAGCAATGTGGTAGATTTCGCAGGTCCATATAATGAACTGCTTGGCGAACTCAAGTCGGATGTCCAGGAGGTGGAGTTTGATGACGTAAACCGTGGCGACCGTCCGGTACAGCGCATCCATATCTTCAATCCTACAGAGGAGATGATGGAACCAGTGGTCATGCATCTTCCTAACTATCTCCAGGCGGCGGTTTCGCCTTCCAGGGTGGCTCCTCACCGTTCCGCAGAGATTACCTTTGTGCTGGATTCGAAGAAGCTGCGTGATTTCGGCTTGAATCAGACTTCTGTTTATCTGGGGGAGCGTCCTGGCGACAAGATTGCTCCAGAGAAGGAAATCGTGGTTTCTGCCGTTCTCCTGCCAAGTTTCGACAAGTTGACTGCTGAGCAGAAGGAACAGGCGCCGAAGGTGGAACTCTCTACCACCGATCTGAATCTGGGAAGCTTCAACGGCAAGAAGAAGCGCAAGGGTGAAATCCTGGTTACCAACAAGGGTAAGTCGGTTTTGGATATCCGAAGCATGCAGATGTTTACCATGGGCTTGCAGGTACAGCTGAAGAAGAGTAAGATTCAGCCGGGAGAGACCGTGAAGATGAAGGTGACAGCCGTGGCTGCCGATCTGAAGAAGTCGCGTGCCAAGCATCCTCGTATTCTCATGATTACCAATGATCCGGAGAATGCCAAAGTTGTAATTAGAATAAATGTAAAGTAATGCAGATAGAAATAGATCATGGTAGTGGTTTCTGCTTCGGCGTAACCACTGCCATCAAGAAAGCTGAAGAAGAGTTGGAAAAGGGCAGTACACTCTACTGCCTGGGTGATATTGTGCATAATGGTATGGAGGTGGAGCGCCTGCATGAGGCAGGGCTGATTACCATCGACCATGAGGAGATGAAGGAGCTTCACGGTGTGAAGGTGCTGCTTCGTGCCCATGGTGAACCCCCTGAGACTTATGCGCTGGCAGAGAAGAACAATATTGAGATTATTGATGCTACCTGTCCGGTAGTACTCCAGTTGCAGCGCCGCATCAAAAAGCAGTATGTGAGCAATCCGGAGGCGCAGATTGTCATCTTCGGAAAGAAGGGACATGCCGAGGTGCTGGGACTGGTAGGACAGACCGAGAGTCATGCCCTCGTGGTAGAGAAGTTTGAGGATGTAGAGCATCTGAAGGAAATAGGTAAGTTGGATTTCAACCGTGATATCTATCTCTATTCCCAGACCACCAAGAGTCTGGATGAGTTCCATCGCATCATCGAGTATTGTCAGGAGCATATCGTAGAGGGCGCAACCTTCAAGAGCTTTGATACCATCTGCCGCCAGGTGGCTAACAGAATGCCAAACATCGCCTCCTTCGCCAGCAAGCATGATGTCATCCTCTTTGTCAGTGGCAGAAAGAGCAGCAATGGAAAGGTGCTCTTCAAGGAGTGCAAGAGCGTGAATGCCAACAGCTATCAGATAGAGAGTGCCGAAGAAATCAATATGGATTGGCTGAAGGGTGTGAATACCGTAGGCATCTGCGGTGCTACCAGTACTCCTAAATGGCTGATGGAAGAATGCAAGGAGAAAATCATCAAGGATACCTTATCATAAAGAGAAACAGGTAATCTGATGATTCATCTCATCAAATAAAAACAGGTGATAAATCTTCTCACGAGGACTTATCACCTTCAAAAAACAGTAATTAACTCAAAATTTATAATCTATATCATTACTACCTTGTCATTATGTCTGCAAAGATAAATAAAACAACGTTTTTTTGCAAAGCCAATTCTTTAAAATGGCAGTTTTTTTATATTAAACTGAAATTTTAATATATTTTTGCAATCGTCTTTGGACATTCTACGACAAAGTAGCTTTTTGTTACTTTTCTGCGGCTTTTTGATACTGTTTCATCAACCATTCCTTCTGTTCCGGAATTGTCATCTCACTGTTGTCGAGTGTGATGGCATCATCAGCCTTGCGCAAAGGAGAGGTCTCACGGTGGGTATCAATATAGTCACGCTCCTCTACGTTCTTCAGGATTGCCTCGAAGTCGGCAGGCATTCCTTTCTCCTTGAGTTCATCGAAACGGCGCTGTGCTCTTACCTGAGAGCTTGCCGTAACGAAGATCTTCAGTTCTGCGTTAGGGAAAACGGTGGTACCGATGTCACGGCCATCCATCACGATGCCCTTGTCTTCGCCCATCTTCTGCTGCTGGGCTACCAATGCCTCTCTTACGAATGGGATGGCTGCCACTGGACTTACGTGATTGGAAACCTCCAGCGAGCGGATCTCCTTTTCTACCAACTCACCGTTGAGGTAGCAGTCTGGGCGACCGGTTTCGGCATTGAACTTGAAAGAGATGTGGATGTTTGGCATCTCAGTCTCTAACTCTGCTACCTTTACCTTGCCATCCTCATCGAAGAGCTGGTGACGCAGGGCGTAGAGCGTAACTGAGCGATACATGGCACCTGTATCTACATACACATATCCGATTTCCTTGGCAAGATCCTTTGCCATGGTACTCTTTCCACAAGAAGAGTAACCGTCAATTGCTATTGTAATCTTCTTCATGTCTTTAAATCTGAAAAGTTTATCTGTTCTATAAATCTGTATTCAATAATCAGTATTCTATAATCTGTAGTCGATATTCAGCAGCAGACTATTGCTGCTGACATGGTATTTGCCGTAGGCGATGTTGAGATGGAAGCGCTCTAGATTGATACCGCCACCCAACGACCATCCGGCTCCATGGCTGCTGGTCTCATCTTCTCCGTTTACGATTTTCATTTCATCGTGGCGTCGGAAGTTATAGCCGGCTCCCACCCAGAGGCTTTCGCTCAAAAGCAGATCGGCACCTAATACTGCATGGTTTCTGATTCCCTTATCCCAATGGTTCAGATTCACCAAGGTGGCTGAAACGCGGAAGGGAGTATTGATGAAGTGCTTGCTGACACCCACCTGTAGGTCAATCGGCATCTTCTCGTATTCTTCATCATAAGCCTTGAGCTGTCCACCCAGGTTTCTGGCTACTGCAGAAACCGACCACTCTTTTTCTGAATCGTAGTAGTTGAGTCCCAGATCCACCCCCATGGCGATGGAGTTGTAATCACCGATATACGAGGTGATGAATTTGGCAGTAATACCACCCACGAGGCGTTCACTGAGCAGGTAGGAAAAAGTACCCGCCAGACAGATATCCTTAGCCGAGAATTCACCCATCTGGATGTTGTTCTCATCGGTCTGCTTCATCTTGCCATAATCCACATACTGTGCCGATACCGCCCACGAAGCCTTCTCTCCGGCGATGCGGTTGAATGAAGCTGAAGCCATATTCACCCCCTTCATATAGTTCATGTAGTTGAAGTTGAGGGTACGGTCGTTCACCGAAACCAGCAGGGCTGGGTTATGGAAAGCAAGTGCCGCATCATCTTCTATCAAGGTGATGTTATCGCCTCCCAAGGCAGCAGCATGGGCACTGACGGGGAGTCGGAGGAAGTTATACCCCGTCTGACTCTCTTGAGCCCCCATTTTTGTCGCGAAAAGCGTCAATATAATGGAAAAAACAACTTTTTTCATTTAAAATATCTAATTCTTTGGCAAAGATACGGCTTTTTTGAGAAATAAGACGTAAATTTGCAATGTTTTCGTAGAAAATAACGAAAGAGAATGTAAAATATTGCAGTTTGGACCCCAAAAACGGGTGAACAAGTCTGCAAATAGTAGATAATAGATATTGTGGAAATAAAGAAATCAGATCGTGCACAGTTGGAGGACAAGCGGGTAACCTTTTTCCTGCTGGGACTCCTTATTGCCTTTACGCTTCTTTTTGTAGGATTGCAATATTCCAGAAATCCGCAGGGAGATGATGACTGGGCTGAGAACTTTGAAGATCTTTCGCAAGATATGGAAATGTCAACTCCGCCCGACCAGAAAGATATGGTGAGTGCGGAGGCTATGGCGAAGGCAGCTGCATCGCAGGCTATCACCCAGGAGGTGAAACCTGCCGAACAGCAAATGGTCAAGAAGACACCGGAAAAGATCAGCACTACTACCAGCTCGCTGGTAATCGGTGATGGATCGGGTGTAGTTGAAGGGGCTGACGTCAAGGAGGCGGCTCCTGAGACGGCGGTGGATCCGGCAGATACACAGGCAGAGGCTCCTATCAAGTTTACCGTGGTGCAGAAGATTCCGGAGTTTCCGGGAGGCTGGTCGGCATTTATGCAGTGGCTCACCAAGAACCTGAAGTATCCGCAGGTGGCGCAGAACAACAAGGTACAAGGCACGGTGGTGGTAACCTTCATCGTGAACAAGGATGGAAGCATCGCCAATACCAAGGTAAGTACCTCGGTGGATGCTGCCCTTGATGCAGAAGCGCTCCGCGTGATGAAGATGATGCCCAAATGGAAACCGGGTATGGACAAGAACAAGGTGTGCCGTACCATGATTGCCATTCCGGTGGTATTCAAGTTATAAAAGATAAAATAACTGAATACTCAATTTCAAGACAGATTATAAATCAGACATTATAAATTAGAAATATGATAGATATGAAGACATCAGAAGAATTATTGGTAATGGTGAATGATTTCCTGGCAAATCTCCCATACAATCGTAAACCATTGTCGCTTTACGAACCGGTGAAGTACGTACTCTCTTTAGGTGGAAAGCGTATTCGCCCTGTTTTAATGCTCTTGGGATACAATCTCTTCAAGAATGATCCTGAGAAGATTCTGATGAATGCGATAGCTCTTGAGACCTATCACAACTATACTCTCTTGCACGACGACCTGATGGATAATGCTGACCTCCGTCGTGGTCATGAGACTGTACACAAGAAGTGGGATGCCAATACTGCTATCCTCTCTGGTGACAGTATGTTGGTGTTGGCTTACGAGAGAATGGCACAGTGCGACGATCAGCATCTTGCCAAGGTGATGAAGCTCTTTACTACTACAGCCCTTGAGATTGGAGAAGGACAGCAGTATGATATGGAGTTTGAGAACCGCAATGATGTGAAGGAAGAGGAGTATATCGAGATGATTCGCCTCAAGACCAGTGTGCTTCTGGCTTGTGCCCTGAAGATTGGTGCCATCCTGGCTGATGCTTCTGCTGAGGATGCTGACAATCTCTATAAGTTTGGCGAGCAGATCGGCTTGGCTTTCCAGCTGCAGGATGATTTCCTCGATGTATATGGTGATTCCAAGGTGTTCGGTAAGGCTATTGGTGGTGATATCACTTCCAACAAGAAGACTTTCATGCTCATCAATGCCTTCAACCATGCCAACGATGCCCAGCGTGCTGAACTCCAGAAATGGGTGGATGCCAAGGAATTCGACCGCAATGAGAAGGTGGCTGCTGTTACCCGTCTCTATAACGAGATCGGTATCGACAAGATGGCACAGGATAAGATTGCCTATTACTTCGAGCAGAGCAAGAAGTATCTTGATGCTGTGAATGTGCCTGCTGATCGCAAGGAAGAGTTGGCGAAGTATGCACAGAAAATGATGAAGCGCCAGTACTAATCATCAAGTTTAAAGTTCAAAGTTCAATGTTCAAAGTAATAGATACGCATACTCATCTCGATGCAGAAGAGTTTGAGGAGGATAGAGCGGAAGCTTTCGCTCGTGCCAGGGAAGCGGGGGTAGGCAAGGTGTTCTTGCCTGCCATCGACGTGAAGACCACGCACGCTGTCCTGGCATTGAGTCGGGAATATCCGGGTTATGCCTATCCGATGATCGGTTTGCATCCTGAAGAGGTGAAGGCAGACTGGAAGGATCAGCTGGCTGAACTCCGAAAGATGCAGATTTCTGACTTTATCGCCATTGGCGAAATCGGACTGGATTATTACTGGAGCCGTGAGTTTGAGCAGGAGCAGTTGGAGGCATTCGAGGAACAGGTGAAATGGTCGGTAGAAACCCGACTTCCCCTGATGATTCATTGCCGCAAGGCACAGAACGAGATGGTGCACTTGCTCCGTCAATATCAGAAAGACCTGCCTGGCGGCGTGTTCCACTGCTTCACCGGCAATCAGAAGGAGGCTGAAGAGCTTCTCTCTTTCGATAACTTCGTGTTGGGTATCGGCGGTGTTTCTACTTTCAAGAGCAGTCATCTCAGAGAAGACCTTCCGGCTGCGGTTCCTATGAATCGCATCATCCTGGAGACCGACAGTCCTTATATGGCTCCCGTGCCTTATCGTGGCAAGCGCAATGAAAGCGCTTTCGTGATAGAAGTGCTCAAGACTCTGGCGAAAGCATACGGAGTGAGTGAGGAGGAATTCGCAGAACAGACGAATAAGAATGTAGAAAGCGTCTTTCACTTCTAGGGAAATGCCCCACACGCCCTGAAAGGGCAGAAGCTCCTAGCCCAGGACAACACCCTGGGTTATAATGGCAATCAGCAAAGCGCCCTGTAAGGGCAAAAGCTTTAGTAAATATATAAAATTTAATAAAAATAAATCCTAAACCAACTATTCGTTATGACTAGAAAAATGTTGATGGCAGCCCTCCTGATGGCTGCATTTGCTCAGGGCACTCAGGCACAAGACCTGAGCGGCCAGCGTTCTGAAAAGCAGGACGTGCACATGATTCCTGGTAAGAAACTGGATCATCACGGACTCATTGTGAGTCCTACACCACATCTTCTGAATGTGGATGCTGCTAACCGACTCGACCTGCAGAAGGGTGTCAAGGTGATTGACAAGAAAGGTAAGTTTGCTGATGATGTGAAGTTCCTGACCGCTAACGCCAAGGGCATTCGCCTGACTATTGATTTCGGTGAGAAGCTTGCTGCTAAAGCAGGAGTGAAGCCTGTATCGGGTGCTTACAGCCTGAGGGCTGATGCCAAGGGTATCAAGATTGTGGGATACGATGAGCGTGGTGCTTTCTATGGCTTGCAGACCTTGCGCCAGATTGTAAACAGCGAGATGGCAAAGGGCCAGATGCCTTATACCACTTGCAACGACTACCCTGATCTTCCAAACCGTGGTGTGGTAGAGGGCTTCTATGGTGAGCCTTGGTCTCATCAGGTGCGTCTTTCCCTCATCGATTATTATGGAAAGAACAAGATGAACACCTATCTCTATGGTCCAAAGGATGATCCTTATCACAGCTGCCCTAACTGGCGCTTGCCTTATCCTGAGAAAGAGGCTAAGAACATCAGCGAACTCGTACAGGCTTGCCGTCGCAACCGTGTAGATTTCGTGTGGGCTATCCATCCGGGACAGGACATCAAGTGGAACGAGGAAGACTATCAGAACCTGGTTCACAAGCTCAATCTGATGTACGACCTCGGTGTGCGTTCTTTCGCCATCTTCTTCGATGATATTTCCGGCGAGGGTGCCAACCCAGTGAAGCAGTCGGAACTTCTCAACCGCCTCGAAAAGGAATTTGTGAAGGCTAAGGGCGATGTTGCTCCACTCGTGATGTGTCCTACCGATTATACCCGTCTCTGGGCGAATCCAAAGCCAACCGGTTCTCTCGCCATCTTCGGCAACACCCTCGACCCATCCATCAATATATTCTGGACGGGTGATGTGGTTTGCAGCGACCTGACCCGCGAGACCCTCGACTGGGTGAACTCCCGTATCAAGCGTCCTGCTTATTACTGGTGGAACTTCCCTGTAACCGATTATGCACGCCATATCATCATGCAGGGTCCTACCTATGGTTTGCAGACCGACTTGACCAACAAGGATCTCTGTGGTCTCGTGAGCAACCCAATGGAGCATGGTGAGGCTTCCAAGCTGGCTCTCTACGGTGTAGCTGACTATGCATGGAATATCGCCAACTATAATCCGCTCGACAACTGGGAGCGTGGTCTGGTAGATCTCACTCCTGAGGCACACGATGCTTATCGTACATTCGCCATGCACTCATGCGATACAGAAACCGGTTATCGCCGTATCGAATCATGGGAAACCAAGAGCTTCCGCATCGACAACTTTACAGATGCAGAGTTCAATGCTTTGCAGAAGGAATTTGAAAAGGTGAAGAATGCACCTGCTCAGATGGAGGCAAACTGCAAGAATGCCTTGCTGATGAAGGAACTCCGTCCTTGGTTGACTGAGTTTGGCAAATTGGGTAACCGTGGCTTGAAGACCATGCAGCTCATCAAGGAGTACAAGGCTGGTAATGACCAGGCTTTCTGGGATGGCTATGTCAACAACCGTATGAGCAAGAAAGATGTGGCTGCTTACGAGAAGCATAAGTCTGGAACCATGGTATTGCAGCCATTCTATGAGCAGTCTATGGATGATATGGCTTCTGGTTTCTTCAAGAAGTTGACTGGCAAGGTGCCTGCTTTCTATAAGGGTATCGGTACTTATGCCACCTTGAGAACTACCCAGAGCAAGGCGATGTTTGACAATGATTCTACTACCTATTATACATCAGGTAACGGTCAGAACACTGGCGACTGGATTGGTGCAGACTTAGGTTGTGTTCGTTCAGTTTCTGAGGTGAGAATCCTTCAGGGCCGTAACTCTGTGGATGATGTGGATTACTTCGATAACACCGTTTTGGAGTATTCTCTTGACAAGAAAGAGTGGAAGGCGCTTACCGGTGAGTTGAAGAAGCAGTATATCATCAACTGGAAGACCGGTTCTCCCGTTGAGGCTCGTTATATCCGCATCAGGAAGTTGAAGTCTGACAAGCGCAACTGGGCTGCAGTCCGTACCTTCGAGGTGAACCCAACTACCCCAGAGCGTTTGAGTTTTCCTGTAGAGGCAGGCAATCTGCAGGCAGCGATGTATGGTTTCGATGAGAACCCTTGCACCTCATTCACTAACGAGGGCACCCTTACTATGGGTGTAGAAAAGAATGTAAAGGGTTACACCCTGCTGTTGAAGTTGGCTCCAGGCAAATCATTGGTTTGTCGCCAGCTGAATGCCAAGGGCAAGGTATTGGCAACAACCAACATCGACCAGTCATTCTGCAAGATAGAATTGGTGAAGAAGGCAGCGAAGTTTCAGCTGGATGGTTCAGCCGAAATCTTCGAGATTATTCCTGAGAAGTAAAGGACAGAACTTTCGCAAGTGGGGAAGTCTCGCCGGATTTGCAATTCCGCCGGGATGCCTAGTGGGCTTGTACTCTTGGAGACGCCATACGCCCTGAAAGGGCAGAAACTCCTAGCCCAGGGCAACACCCTGGGTTAAATATGCAAC
>ERZ1031719.806-NODE-806-length-10849-cov-3.455438_pt1 | contig 10849 bp, 11 predicted proteins | sample MGYA00516702_ERZ1031719 | MGnify/ENA primary metagenome ERZ1031719 (study PRJEB33719, sample SAMN04261227) | wastewater metagenome | biome: rural village; feature: human; material: feces | host: Homo sapiens | place: El Salvador | collected 2013-01-07 ...
TCTCCTCCATCGGGAAAAACGTGGATGAGATCAACGGCGAGATGGAAGGCATTTCCGCAACGACACAGCAGCTTGCAGCGAGCATGGAGGAATCCGCTGCATCCGCAACGGAGATGAACACCATGTCAGAGGAGATCAACCGGGCGATCAAAAACATCGCGGAGAGCGCACAGGAAGGTGCGGAGCGTGTCAATGACATCCATACCCGTGCCATCAATGCGAAGAGAGAGACCACGGAGAACCGTGCCAATGCACAGCGCATGCACGGCGAGATCAAGGAAAGCCTCGACCAGGCACTGCAGGATGTGGAAGTGGTATCCCGGATCGAGGTCCTGGCACAGGCGATCATGGAGATCACCAACCAGACCAATCTTTTATCCTTAAATGCTTCCATCGAGGCGGCACGTGCCGGGGAGATGGGAAAAGGATTTGCAGTCGTGGCGGACGAGATCCGGAAGCTTGCTACGGAATCAGGAGAGACGGCGACAACCATCCAGGAGGTCACGGACAGCGTGGTGAAAGCGGTGAACCAGCTCACAAAGGACAGCAGACGTCTGTTAGACTTCGTCGCAACTGATGTGAAAGCCAGCTATGACAGCTTTGATTTTATTCGGCTTATTTCACCGTTCGAGGCGGCGCCATTGATGCTGTTGCGGCCGTTGCCGGCAAAAACGCCGTTAAAGCCAGAATGAAAGAAATTCAAAGCCATAAAGAGCAGGGCACCATAACTGCCAAAGAGGGCGAAACTTACATAGTGCTTCAAATTGTTATTGAAATGCTTTGCAGAGGAATAGAATTTTTGCCGGTTGATCTTTATAAATCGGATTGGCGTATTTATAAAATTGAGGACGGTAAAATCAGGCTTCCTTTCTCCGCCGTTGACGGTATCGGCGAAAATGCCGCAAAGCAAATTGCCGCCGCAGTTAATGACGGAAACGGCGATTTCATATCATGCGATGATTTAATGGCAAGGGCTCACATCGGGCAAAGCATTGTTGATCTGTTGCGCGAATGCGGCGCTCTCGGCGATCTGCCGGCAAGCAATCAGATTTCTCTTTTCGGCTTTTAAACCTATTTTGTGATATTTGGGTTGACAATAGCACTTTATTGTGTTAGCATAGTAGCACATCACTGCGCTAAAGTGCAAGATATACGGAGAGATAAGATAAATGAAAAAATATGCTAAATTAACGCCGCAGGGCAGCAGGGATTTCCTCTTTGAGGAGTGCGACGACAGAAAAAAAGCCGAATCCGTGCTTTCTGCCCTGTATAAGGAAAAATCATATCGAAAGGTTATAACGCCCACCGTCGAATATATGGATGTGTTTGATGACGGCGATTCCGGCATGGATTCGGATATCATGTATAAGCTTTCCGATTCCGCAGGGCGCACAACCGTGCTTCGCCCGGATAACACAATGCCGATTGCCCGCCTTGTGGCAACGCGCCTTTCGGCAGATGATTTTCCCGTGCGCCTTTATTATAATCAGAATGTGTTTGTGCGCAACAAAGCCCTTGCCGGCAGAACGGATGAAATTCCGCAAAGCGGCATTGAGCTTATCGGCGACGGCTCTTTTGATGCGGATATTGAAGTGCTCACAATGGCTGCCGAGGCGCTTAAAAGATCTCAGCTTAATTCCTTTTCATTTGAAATCGGCCACGCGGGCTTCTTTAAAGCCGTGCTTTCAAAAATGAATATAACATCTGCACAGCGTTCTGAGATTTGCCGCTTAACAGAAGGTAAAAACTACGCTGCGCTCGGCGATTTGCTCAATACCCTTGAGGACACCGCAGAAACCCGCGTGCTTCGCAGGCTTCCGCGCCTTTTCGGAACTGCAGAGGTGCTTGAAGAGGCGAAAAAGCTTTACAGCACTCCCGAATCCGATAAAGCGCTTGAATATATTAAAACCGTTTATGATAAGCTTTGCGCTCTCGGCCTCGGCGATAATCTTATTATTGATTTGGGGCTTGTAAACCGCTCAAATTATTACACGGGCGTTGTGTTCAGAGGCTATGCCGAGGGCTCGGGCGTAACGGTGCTTTCGGGCGGCAGATATGATAATCTGCTCGGTGAATTCGGACTTCCCGCTCCCGCAATCGGTTTTGCCGTTGATGTTAATGCCCTGTGTGATGTTATGAACGAGCTTATAAATGTTGAAAGACCGATAAGAATAGCTCTCACCAAAGGCAGACTTGAAAAATCCTCGGTGGCGCTGTTCCAAAAAATGGGGCTTGATACAAACGAACTTGAAAATAAAGGCAGGCGGCTTATATTGCCCGTGGGTGATTATGAAGCCGTGCTTTCAAAAGCCCCCGATGTTATCACTTATGTTGAGCATGGCGTTTGCGATATCGGTATTGTCGGCAAAGACACTATCGTTGAGCACGGAAGTGCGTTTTACGAGGTGCTTGATTTGAATATCGGCAAATGCAAATTTGCGCTTGCGTGCCCGAATGGCTCTGATTTCTTCTCGGGTCACAAAAGAAAAACGGTTGCAACCAAATATCCAAAGGTGGCAGGCGAATATTTGCGCTCCATGGGTATGGATGTCGATATAATCAAAATAGAGGGCAGCGTGGAGCTTGCTCCGCTCCTCGGTCTTGCAGACGGAATTGTGGATATAGTCGAAACAGGCTCAACGCTAAAAGAAAACGGGCTTGAGGTTGTTCGCGAAATTTTCCCGATTTCTGCAAGGGTAATCGTAAATATGGCTTCAATGAAGCTTCGCAAAAAAGAAATAGAGCAATTTCTTTCTGAATTGGAGCAAGCAAGCAAGGCGTAAGCGGAAAGGTAAAATAAAATGAAAATAACGAAAGCAAACGGTAAATCCGAATATGCGCTTATTGAAAATCTTAAAAAGCGCAGCGGCGAAACCGATCAAAAAATAGTTGATATAGTAAGCAGCATTATCGAGGGCGTTAAAGAGGGCGGCGATGAAGCCGTTCGCGAATACACAGCCAGGTTTGACGGCTCCGTTCCGAAAAAAACCGTTATCACCAAGGAAGAACTTGCCGCTTATGCGGATATGGTGGACGATGATTTTAAAAACGCCGTGATTGATGCGCAAAAGAATATATTTGATTTCCATAAGCGCCAGGCGCAGCAAAGCTGGCTCACCACAAAGGAAAACGGCGTTATTATGGGCCAGCGCATCAGAGGGCTGAAAAGAGTGGGAATTTATGTTCCCGGCGGCACCGCGGCTTATCCAAGCTCGGTGCTTATGAATGCCGTGCCTGCAAAAATTGCGGGCGTTCAGGAAATTATTATGGTAACTCCTCCTGGTCCGGACGGTGATCCCAATCCTTATATTATGGCGGCGGCTTCTATTGCCGGTGTTGATAAGGTGTTTCTTTGCGGCGGTGCGCAGGCTGTTGCCGCGCTTGCTTTCGGCACGGAAAAAATCCCAAAGGTTGATAAAATCGTCGGCCCCGGCAATATCTTTGTTGCCACGGCCAAAAAATTGCTTTACGGCGTTGTTGATATTGATATGATTGCAGGCCCGTCCGAAATCCTAATCGTGGCAGACGGCTCTGCAAAGCCCGCCTTTCTTGCCGCCGATCTTATGAGCCAGGCAGAGCACGATAAGCGCGCTTCCGCAATTTTGCTCACCACCTCGGATTCCGTTGCAAGGGCAACAGCCAAGGAAATCGAAAAGCAGATCAAATATCTTGAAAGGCAGGAAATCATTGAAGCCTCGCTTAATGATTACGGTGAAATCATCGTTTGCGAAAATCTTGATCAGGCAATCGAATTTGCAAACGAGCTTGCGCCGGAGCATCTTGAGCTTTGTGTTGAAGAGCCGCTCACATATATCGGCAAAATAGATAATGCCGGCTCGGTTTTCCTGGGAAATTGGTCTCCCGAGCCCCTCGGCGATTATTTTGCAGGCCCCAACCATGTGCTTCCCACAAGCGGCACTGCAAGATTTTTCAGCCCGCTTTCTGTGGACAGCTTCGTTAAAAAATCCTCCTTTATTTATTATACCGAGCAGGAGCTTGAAAAGGCAAAGGATAAAATCATCACCCTTGCCGACACGGAGGGTCTCACCGCCCACGCAAACAGTATTAAGGTTAGATTTAAATGAAAAAATTAAAGCGTTTTTCGCTTGTTGTTATTACAGCGCTGTGTGCCGTGTGCCTCAGCGCTTGCGGCTTGTCCGGCAAGCTGCCCGTTGATATGCCGCAAGTCTCCGGTCAAGGCGAAACTCAAACTCAAAGCGAAAATTTAGTTGTGCATTATCTTGATGTCGGCCAAGGCGACAGCGAATTTATCGAGCTTCCGAACGGTGAAACCATGCTTATTGACGCGGGTGAAACCGATAAGGGCGAAACCGTGGTGAATGATATTTCCGCACTCGGTTGCAATAAAATCACTTATCTTGTGGCAACTCATCCTCATTCGGATCACATCGGCGGTATGCCCGCAGTGCTGGATGCGTTTGATGTGGCAAACGCCTATTTGCCGAATGCTTCGTCTTCTTCGGATATATACGCCGAATTTCTTGATAAGCTCGATGCCGAGGGCTGCAATGTTTATGAGGCGAAAAACGATGTTTCCGTTATTCAAACGGAAAGTCTCTGCGCTTATTTCGTTGCGCCGTGCGGCACGGATTATAAAAATCTAAACAACTATTCCGCCGTTTTAAAGCTTGTTTACGGTGAAACCTCGTTTCTTTTCACGGGCGATGCGCAATCTCAGTCCGAAAAGGAAATCACGGCTGATGTGTCTGCAAATGTTGTTAAGGTCGGTCACCACGGCTCAAAAACCTCATCAAGCCAAGCGTTCGTCAGTGCCGTTTCACCCGAATATGCGGTTATTGAGGTGGGCAAGGATAATTCCTACGGTCATCCGAATGCCGGTGTGATTGAAAGGTGGCAAAATGCCGGTGCCGAGGTTTTGCGAACGGATTTAAACGGCAGCATAACCTTTACAAGCGACGGCAGCAACATTTCTTACACCTGTGAAAAAGAAGGGTGATTTTTTATGAGAGTTATTATAAACAGAATTGAAAATAATATCGCCGTTTGCGAAATCGGCGGAAAAACGATAGATGCGCCCGCCGAGCTTTTTGAAAATTTGCACGAGGGTGCCGTGTATGATATAATAGAAAATAATGCAGCCGAAGAAATAAAAAAAGAGCAATCGGCACAAAAGCTTCAAAATCTTTTTAATAAAAGAAAAACCGAAATCAGCGGCGATTAAGCTGCTTGATGGGTTAAAATATTTCGCGTGTGCCGATTTTCGCTTGCATAAAATAAATCGGTGAATATAAACCGAAGGGTTATGGTGATTTTATGAGAACTGCCGAAATTAAAAGAAAAACAAAGGAAACCGATATTTCAGTTGCCCTGGATTTGGACGGCGGCAATGTTAATATAAGAACGGGTATCGGCTTTTTTGACCATATGCTCACTGCCTTTGCCGTTCACGGCGGCTTTGGCCTTGAGGTTTTTGTTGAGGGCGATTTGGATGTGGACACTCATCACACTGTTGAGGATACGGGCATTGCGCTCGGTGCGGCATTCAAAAAAGCACTCGGCGATATGGGCGGCATAAATCGCTATGGCTCTTTCTATATTCCTATGGACGAAAGCCTTGCGCTTTGTGCTCTTGATATTTCAAACAGGTCTTTTCTTGTGTTTAACGCGGAGTTTAAAGAGGAACGCTGCGGAGAATACGAAACTTGCTGCACTGAGGAATTTTTCCGTGCCTTTGCCGTTAATGCGGGCATAACCCTGCACCTTAATGTGCTTTACGGCAGCAATTCCCACCACGAAATCGAAGCATTGTTTAAGGCGTTTGCACACGCAATGAAAATTGCCGTTGCGCCCTTTGGCGGCGGAGTTCTCTCCACCAAAGGCGTTTTGTGATTTGCGCTTTGATAGGCAATATCAAAACAAAAACGGGTTTGCTCCCGATAAAACAATAAAACTCGAAAGGCATATTTTATGATAATTTTACCCGCTGTCGATATTATAGGCGGCAAGCCCGTTCGCCTTTATAAGGGCGAATTTTCCACCGCTTCGCAGGTTGCCGCAGATGCGCTCGAAACTGCAAAAAGCTTTGTTGAGGACGGCGCAAAGTGGATACATATGGTGGATTTGGACGGCTCTTTGAAAAAAGAAAGAGTAAACAGCGATATATTCCTTTCCGTTGCCGCAAACACACCGCTTAAGGTTGAAGTCGGCGGCGGGATTCGCACAATGCAGGATATCGAATTTTATCTCGAAAACGGAATAGAGCGCGTTATCCTCGGCTCCGTTGCGCTGAAATCGCCCGCGCTTGTTAAAGAGGCTGTTGCCGAATACGGCGATAAAATCGCAGTCGGCATTGACGCAAAGGGCGGTTATGCCGCCGCAGAGGGATGGACGGAAAAATCCGATATCTATTTCACCGATTTAGCAAAAAACATGGAGCAAATCGGCGTTAAAACAATTATTTGCACCGATATTTCAAAGGACGGCACCTTGAGCGGCCCGAATATTTCGCAGCTAAAAGAAATAAACAATGCCGTTTCCTGCAATATTATCGCTTCCGGCGGAATCACAAATATCGACGATATCCGCGCGCTTAAGGCAGAGGGCCTTTACGGCGCTATCTGCGGTAAAAGCATTTACAGTAAAAGCCTTTCGCTTTCGCAGGCTGTGGAGGAATGCAAATGACAGATAATTTTAATCTTGATAAATATTTTGTTAAGGGCGAGCTTATTCCCGCAATCGTTCAGGAAAAATCCACGGGCGAGGTGCTTATGCTTGCCTATATGAATAAAGAATCGCTTAAAAAAACGCTTGAGACGGGCTACACCTGGTTTTGGTCACGCAGCCGAAAGGAGCTATGGAACAAGGGCGGCACAAGCGGTCATCTTCAAAAAGTGGTTTCTATCAGCGGCGATTGCGACGACGATACTTTGCTTTTGCAAGTGATTCAAACCGGCGCGGCATGCCACACGGGCAGCCACAGCTGCTTTTTTAATAAAATAAAAGATTTTTAAGAAAACGGGTGAATGTAATGGATTTAATTAAAAACGAATATGATGTGATACTGGAAAGAAAAGAAGAAAAAGCCGAGGGTTCTTACACGGCTTATCTTTTTGAGCAGGGGCTTGATAAAATATTGAAAAAGGTGGGCGAGGAATGCACGGAAACCGTTATCGCCGCAAAAAACAACAATAACACGGAAACGGTTTATGAAATCACGGATTTGCTTTACCATGTGCTTGTTATGATGGCGCATCAGGGTATAACGCCCGAGGACATTGAGGCCGAGCTTGCAAAAAGAGCGGAAAAGCGCGGCAATCTTAAAAAATTCCACCAAGTGGATAAAAATTCGTAACAGCAGGAATTTATGGCTTTTAAAAAATGGAACATCGCCGAAGCGGATAAAGAAAAAGCGTCGGCAATCAGCGAAAAATTCAATATAGATCCTTTTGTGGCATATCTTTTGGCGGCAAGGGGAAAGGTAAGCGAAATTGCCGTTTCCGAATTTCTTTCGGATGAAATTCGGATGCTAAGTATCCACAGAAAAAGGAGAAAGCTTGTTCACTATATAGTTGGAAAGCGGCGAAAAAATCACCGTTTACGGCGATTACGATTGCGACGGCGTAACGTCAACCGTGCTTTTGTATTCTTTTTTGCGCGATATGGGGGCAAATGTTGATTTCTATATTCCATCGCGCGAAACCGAGGGCTACGGGCTTAATAACGCGGCTGTTAAATCGCTTTGCAACTCAGGCACATCACTTATCGTAACGGTTGATAACGGCGTTTCCGCCGTTTCAGAGGCGGAATATATCTATTCGCTCGGTATGGAACTTGTTGTAACCGATCACCACAGAATCCCTGACGAGCTTCCGCGCGCGGAGGCGATAGTCAATCCCCATAGGCAGGACGGCGAATTGCCGTTTACCGATTTTGCTGGCGTGGGTGTTGCGTTCAAGCTCGTTTGTGCTGTTTACGGCGATGTGGACGATATGCTTGAAAGATATGCCGATCTTGTTGCAATAGGCACAATCGGCGATATTATGCCGCTTGAGGATGAAAACAGAGGCTTTGTCAAGGCCGGTCTGCGCCTTATAAACAACAATTCGCGCCTTGGCTTGGCGGCGTTAAAGCGTGTTGCCGGCTATGGCGATAAATATGTCGGCTCCGGCGATGTTGCTTTTTCGCTTTGCCCAAGAATAAACGCCACCGGCAGAATTGATAACGCAATGAAAGCCGCTTCGCTTTTGCTTTGCGATGACCGCGACGACGCTCGCTTTATGGCAGAGCAGCTTGATGTAAACAATAACCACCGCCGCAAGCTTGAAGAGCGCATTGAGGCGGATGTTAAAGCTCAGCTTGAAAGCCGCCCCGAGCTTTTCGGCGGCAGAATAATTGTTGTTGCGGGCGAGGGCTATCATCAGGGCGTTGTCGGCATAGTGGCAAGCGGTATAACCGAGCAATACGGTAAGCCCGCAATAGTTTTGGATATTGATGAAGAGGGCAATGCACGCGGCTCGGCAAGGAGCATAGAGGGCTTTAATATTTATGACGCCATTGCTTCCTGTGCTGATTTGCTCGATCATTTCGGAGGTCACACAAAGGCCGCCGGCATGAGTCTTTCTGCGGATAAAATAGATGAATTCAGGCAGCGTATAAACGATTATGCCTTTAAAAATTATGCCGTTATGCCGCCTCAGAGCATTGACATTGATTTCAAAATTTCGCCTTTTTATCTTGATTTGAACTTGGCAAAGGAGCTGCGTGTTTTCGAACCGTACGGCGAGGGCAACAAAAGAGCCGTTTTTGCACTTGCGGGACTTACCTTAACGGGCGTTGTTCCAATGGGCGGAGGCAAGCATGTTCGCCTTGAATGTGATAAAAAAGGCAAAAAAATCAGAGTTGTGTATTTTGGGGTAACGGAGGAGGAATTTCCGTTTAAGCCCGGCGATAAAATTGACTGCGCCGTTAAAATCGGCGTTAATCCGTATAACGGCAGGGAATATCTCTCGGTTCAGGCGGTTGATGTGCATAAGCACGGAATAGACCAGGATAAATATTTTGCCGAAAAAAGCATTTATGAGCTTTTTGTTCTCGGTAAAAACAATGACGCGGGCGTTTTCCCGTCAAGAGAAATATGCGCGTGCGTTTATAAAGCGCTGCGTGCAAGAAATAATATGTTTACGGATGAGGACAGCCTTTATTTTGACCTCTCCGGCATAGCTTACGGCCAAATGATGTTTGCGCTTGACGCATTTTACGAAACGGGGCTTGCCAAAAAAGTCGGCGGCAATATCAAATTGCGCAGCGTGGCTCAAAAGGTTGACTTGGCAGGCACAAAGGTTATCACGGCGCTGAAAGGAAGAATTGGTGTTGACAACTGAATTTGACGATGGCTTTAAAGCCTTTTTTGAAGAGGTTTCGCAAAACGGGCATTACGATTCCGATATTATAAAAAAAGCATATGAGCTTGCCGCAAAGGCACATAAAAATCAAAAGCGCCGCTCGGGCGAGCCTTATATTATGCACCCCGTTGCCGTTGCCGAAATTCTTTTTAAGCTCGGAATGGATAACGAATGCATTGTTGCCGCGCTTCTTCACGATGTGGTGGAGGACACGGATTATAACCTTGATTATATCAAAGAGCATTTCGGCGATGATGTTGCCCTGCTGGTGGACGGCGTTACAAAGCTCGGTAAAATCCCGCTTTCAACAAGGGAAGAGGTGCAGGCGGAAAACATTCGCAAAATGTTTATCGCAATGAATAAGGATGTGCGAGTTATCATTATCAAGCTGGCAGACAGGCTTCATAATATGCGCACCCTGCAATTTATGCCCGATTATAAACAGCGCGAAAAAAGCCTTGAAACGCTTGAAATTTACGCGCCGATCGCACACCGCCTCGGTATCCGTGCCATAAAGGATGAGCTTGAGGATTTGGCGGTGCGCTATCTTGACCCGATTGCTTATAAAGAAATCGAAAACTCCCTTTCAATGAAAAAGGAGGAGGGCGAAAAATTCCTCGGAAAAATCACCAAAGAGCTTTCCGAAAGAATCAGCCCGATAATCAAAAACAATATTTCTTCAAGGGTTAAATCCGTTCACGGTATTTTCCGCAAGGTTTATATTAAGGGCAAATCCTTTGAGGAGATTTACGATATTTATGCCGTTCGCATTATAGTTGATACCATGATTGATTGCTATAATGTGCTCGGTATCGTTCACGATATGTATAAGCCGATTCCCGGCAGGTTTAAGGATTATATTTCAACTCCCAAGCCGAATATGTATCAGTCGCTTCACACCACCGTGCTTTCAAAAGAGGGAATTCCCTTTGAAATTCAAATCCGCACCTGGGAAATGCACCGCACCGCGGAATACGGTATCGCGGCGCACTGGAAATATAAGCTCGGAAAGGGCGGCAAGGATAATCTTGATGATAAATTATCCTGGATTCACAGAATGATAGAAACTGGCGAATCCACCGATTCCGCCGAGGATTTGGTTGCCACAATAAAGGGCGATCTTTCGATTGAAGAGGTGTATGTTTTTAGTCCGCGCGGCGATATCAAAAGCCTGCCTAACGGCTCCACCGTTATCGATTTTGCCTATGCCATTCACTCGGCAGTGGGCAATAAAATGGTGGGCGCAAAGGTGGACGGCAGAATTGTTCCCCTCGATTATCAAATCAAAACGGGCGAAAGAATCGAAGTGCTCACATCAAATCAGCAGGGCAAAGGCCCAAGCCGCGATTGGCTTTCAATCGTTAAAACAGGCGAAGCGCGCAGTAAAATCCGCGCATGGTTTAAAAAAGAAAAGCGCGAGGAAAATATCGAAGAGGGCAAATCCACCGTTGAAAGGGAATTGCGCC
>ERZ1031719.812-NODE-812-length-10799-cov-3.918745_pt1 | contig 10799 bp, 10 predicted proteins | sample MGYA00516702_ERZ1031719 | MGnify/ENA primary metagenome ERZ1031719 (study PRJEB33719, sample SAMN04261227) | wastewater metagenome | biome: rural village; feature: human; material: feces | host: Homo sapiens | place: El Salvador | collected 2013-01-07 ...
GCCATGAATCTAAAAAAATATTATACATCCGATACATATGAAGTGCGTGCCTTAGATGGTGTGTCATTAACGGTGGAAGAGGGCGAATTTATAGCGGTTGTTGGTACGTCCGGATGTGGAAAGACAACACTTATGAACATGTTAGGAGGTCTTGACATTCCGGATTTTGGAGGTGTCTGGATCAGAAATACAAGTTTAAAAGATCTCAGTAAGGAAGAAAGAACAATATTCAGAAGAAGAAATATCGGATTTGTATTTCAGCAATATAATTTGATACATTCTCTTAGCATACGTGAAAACATTGTTCTTCCGATGCGACTTGACGGTAAGGAAATCGATATAGATTTCTTTAATGAAATTGTAGAAATACTTGGATTAAAAGATAAATTAGAACGTTTTCCATCAACACTGTCCGGTGGACAGCAACAGAGAGTTTCTATAGCACGGGCATTGTTGACGAAACCGGCAATTGTCCTGGCGGATGAACCGACCGGAAATCTGGATTCTGTTACAAGTATGGAAGTCGTAGGATTACTAAAATCCTGTGCTGCAAGATTTCATCAGACGACATTGATCGTGACGCATCAAGAAGAGGTCGCACAGATGGCAGACAGAGTAATACGTATGTCTGATGGGAAAATCTATACAAGAGATTGTAACGATTGTTAGGAGGGATTACTATGCTTCACAAGAACATTCCGAATAACAATAAAGACATAATCCGATTCCTGGCTAAAAATTTTGCAGGCACAAAAAAGGTGAGAAATACGATTTTTCAATGTATATCAAAAACATTGATTTCAGCGGCACGGTAAGAGTTTATCTCGATTCCTCCGCCAACAAATCGCACCAAACAGAAATAGACATTTCAAACAGCGAAAGCTGGCGCAAATTTGAAGCCGAGCTTGAATCCTCCGCCACGGAGGACGGCGGCCTTTCGATTGAATTTAACGGCGCAGGCACCCTTTGCATTGATTTTGTGCAGCTGATTCCGCAAAATTCTTACGGCTACGGCAACAGCGAGTGGAAATACACAACCCTGCGCGCCGATTTGGCGGAAGCGCTTAAAAAGCTGAACCCCGCGTTTATAAGATTCCCCGGCGGCTGCTTTTGCGAAGGCGATTCGCTTGAAAATCTTTTTGACTGGAAATCGACCATAGGCCCGCTTGAGGAGCGCAAACAAAGCTACAATGTGTGGCGAAACGATGACGCGGGCGATTACTACATAAATTCAAACGCGCTGGGATACGGCGAATATTTCAATCTTTGCGCGGATTTGGGCGCAGAGCCTGTTCCCTGCCTGAATGTGGGCTTAACCTGCCAGGGCAGAAACGGATACGATATAAATGTTGACGCTCTTAAAAAGCTTAACATGAGCGATGAGGAATTTCGCAATTATCTTATTTCCGAGCGGAATTTTGACGAAAAAGACGAAAGCGGCATTGAAGCCAGAATCAAAGAGGTGGATGCGCTTAATTACACAAGCGAAGCCGATTTTGACAAATACCTTGAAACGATTGCATTAACACCCGGCACACACGAATGGCAAAATTATGTGCAGGATGTGCTGGATTTGATTGAATATGCAAACGGCGACGCCAACACAACATATTGGGGCGCTGTAAGAGCCGCAAACGGCCGCACCGAGCCTTACAACCTTAAATACATCGGCCTCGGAAACGAAAACTGGGGCGAGGTTTATTGGCGCAATTTTGATGCGCTTTATAAAGCCGTTAAAGAAAAATACCCCGATATAACCGTTATCACCACGGCGGGCACCTGGCTTGACGGCAAGGATTTCGACATTGCGCAAAGCACTGCAAACAGCAAATACAGCGATTGCTACATTGACGAGCATTACTACACAAGCCACGATTATATGTATGAAATTAACAACAGATATGACGCCTACGACAGAAACGGCGCAAAGGTTTTCGTTGGCGAATACGCCGCAACGGCAAACGGAATAGGCACAATTCAAACAAAAAGCAACATGGCCGAGGCCATTGAAGAAGCCGCCTATATGACAGGCTTTGAGCGCAACAGCGATGTGGTGGCAATGACGGCATATGCCCCCACCTTTGCAAAAATCAATTCGCAAAACTGGGCGGTTAATATGATTTGGTTTGATTCGCAGGAAACCGTGCTTACCCCGTCATACTACACGCAAATGCTTTATGCAAACAACATAGGCTCAAAATATATTGATGCCGCCTTTTCCGAGGAAACACCCATAAGCGATTTGGCACAATCCGTGACCGTGAACGAGCAGGAGCAGGCAATTTATGTTAAGCTTGTTAATTCAAGCGGCAAGGAGCAAACGGTTAATTTGAATTTAAGCGGCTTCGGAAGCTTAAATTACGCATCAAATCAACACATTACGGCAAACTACAAATCCGCCTGCAACGAAGCGGGCAAGCCGAATTATGTTGCCCCCGAGGACGAACAGCTTGCGATAAACGGCGAAACCGTGACCGTGAACACGGGCAAATACAGCGTGAATGTTATCAGAATAGCCTACGGCTCAAACGACGGCTCCGCGCTTTACAAACTGCCCGCAGATTTGCCTCAACAGGAAAGCGGATATCTGCCGCCTGCCGCAAGAGTTGCCGTGCCATGCGCAATCGGCGCCGTTATTCTTGCTGCCGTGCTCACGGGAGTGTGCACAAAAATAGCGCGCAAAAAGAAAGCAAAATAATAAAGCCGCAAGGCAAAATGGGCGTAACCCTTAATTGAGTTACGCCCATTTTTATATGCAGTTTCACCGAAAAGTGTTGATTTTTGCAACAACACCTTTTCGTCCCCACGGGGCGGAAAAGGCAGAATCGGTTGCTTTAAACCATATTGCGTTCGATTCCCGCCTGCTTAACACAAACGCACGCCTGCGCCTCACCATTTTAAATCATGCAGTTGCCCTTTTGAAGAAAGCAAGGGATAATCCCATTGGCGCAGCACCTCATAAACGCCGACGGCTACGCTGTTGCTTAAATTCAGACTGCGAATTATTCCGCGCATGGGAATACGCACACAACTGTCATGATTTGCTTTAAGCAGCGGCTCGGGCAAGCCCTTTGATTCCTTGCCGAAAACGAGGAAGCAATCGTTTGGATATTCGGCATCCGTGTGTGCCTGCTCCGCCTTGGTGGTGAAATAAAAGAAATTTGCGCCCTTGTTTTTTTCAAAAAAATCGTTGATATCATCATAATATGTTATATCAAGCTTATCCCAATAATCAAGCCCTGCGCGGCGAACACGCCTTTCGGTGATTTGAAAGCCCATTGGCCCCACAAGGTGAAGCCTCGCGCCCGTGGCGGCGCAGGTGCGCGCAATATTGCCCGTGTTTTGCGGGATTTCCGGCTCTATCAAAGCCACATTAAGCGAGTGTTCCATTTATATAAACTTCCTTAATTTCAAAATTATCGCCCACAAACACCAAATCCGCCGCCTTGCCGACGGCAATTGAGCCGATCTCATCACCCAAGCCGATTGATTTTGCGGGATTTATTGTGCAGCTGCGAAGCGCGGTTTCAAAATCGATTCCGAATGAAAGCAGATTTTTAAATTCATCAAAAACATTGCTGATTGATGCCGCGATGGTGCCGTCCTCAAGCACGGCATATTTGCCGCCCTCGTGCACGAAAACGGGCTGACCGCCAAGCTCGTATTCGCCTGCACCGAGCCCTGCCGCGCGCATAGAATCCGAAATCACACACGCCCTGTTTTTGCCGAGCATTTTAAATGTGTTTCTGAGCACCGCCGGGCAAATATGGCCGCCGTCGCAAATCAATTCGCAATAAACATTTTCATTATCAAGAGCCGTGCCCGCAATTCCCGCCTCACGATGCTGCATCGGGGTCATGGCATTATAAAGATGCGTGGCATGATTTGCGCCCAAATCAAATGCCGCCTGCGCCTCTGCCGCATTCGCAGCCGAATGGCCGATTGAAACGGAGCATTTTTTTGAAGCGTGCTTAATAAATTCGGCGCTGTCAAACGCCTCGGGAGCAATTGTGATAAGCTTAACAAGCCCGCCGCTTTTATCAAACAGCCCGTCAAATTCTTCTGCCGTGCCGGGGCGAACAAATTCGGGATTTTGCGCGCCCTTTTTGCTCATGGCGATAAACGGGCCCTCAAGATTTATGCCGGCAACCTTGGCGCCGCTTTCCCTGCCCTTATAATTTTTAACCGTGCTTACGATATCGCAAAGAGTTTGCCTGCCGAGCGTCATTGAAGTGGGGCAAAACGAGGTTACGCCGTGCTTTGCAAGATATTTGCCGATTTTTTCAAGCCCGGCCTCATCGGCATCCGAAGCGTCGCCGCCCGCCGCGCCGTGAATGTGAATATCCACAAACCCGGGCAGGGCAACCATGCCGCTCATATCGCGGCCCTCGCCCTCTATAACGCCGATTGCCTTGATTTTGCCGCCCTCTATTTCGATATCGGCAACTTCCTTTTTAAAAAGTTCATTATAAAAGCAAACATTTTTTAATATCATCACTGATTTTCCTTTACTATCCTGAATGTGATTTCGCAAAGCTGCTCACAGCTTTCGAGCGAGCCCATTTCCGCGCGGAACTTTGCGCCGCCGCGAAGCCCCTTTGTGTAATAAGCCGCATGGCGGCGTGCCTCGCGCATGGCAGTGTGCTCGCCCTTATATTCAATCATTTTTTGAATGTGAGCAAGCATAACGCGCACTTTTTCCTCCACCGACTGCTCGGGAATTATTCTGCATTCGTCAAAATAAGCGTTTATGCGGCGAAACAGCCACGGATTTCCCATGGCACCGCGGCCTATCATAATCGCGTCGCAATCCGTAAGCTCTGCCATTTTGGCGGCAGAGGCTTCATCAACCACATCGCCGTTTCCGATAACGGGAATCGAAACCGCCTGCTTAACGCGGCGGATAATATCATAATCCACCGTGCCGCTGTACATCTGCACGCGGGTGCGCCCGTGAACGGCAATTGCCGCTGCGCCGTTTTGCTCTGCAATTTGCGCCATTTCAACGGCGTTTACGGAATTATCATCCCAGCCCTTGCGGATTTTAACCGTGACGGGAATATCAACGGCATCGCTGACGGCGCGCACAATTTCGCCCGCAAGGCGAGGATTTTTCATAAGGCTTGCTCCGCCGCCGTTATTTGCGACCTTCGGCGCAGGGCAGCCCATATTTATATCGATTATATCGGGTTTATATTCCAGGCATTTAACCGCGGCCAAAGCCATAACGGCAGGGTCATCGCCGAAAATCTGCGCGCCCGCAATGCCCTCTTCTTTGCCGAGGGTAAGCAGAGCGGCGCTTTTTTTATCGCCCATGGAAAGACCCTTTGCACTGACCATTTCCGTTACCGTGTAAGCCGCGCCAAAGGAGGCGCACACCTCGCGGAAAGCGCGATCCGCCACGCCTGCCATAGGGGCAAGAAACGCCCTGCCCGGAAATTCAATATCTTTAATTTTCATATTCATACCTCGGCTAACAGTATATCACAGTATTTATTTTTGCACAAGAAACATAAGCTTAAATTGTTATGCGTTAAAAAGCAATCTTATCTTTAGTTTAAAATTTTCTCAAATTAACCGTCTGCGCATAATTTTGCGCATAAAAAAAGCCCGAAAAGAATTTCGGGCTTAATTTATTCTTTTGAAGAAGCAGCGAATCAAACGCGTGTGTCATCCTCGCGGTGAATATAAGCATCAAGCAATTTCCAAATCACCTTTTGCTCTTCGGGAGTGCAGGAAGTTACCATATCGATGATATTTTCATCAACCTCATCCTTCATTGCACCGGAGATGAAATAATCCGCATTGGTTTCAAGCACTTCGCAAATTTTGATAAAGCTTTTCATTCTGGGATAGCTGCGACCGGTTTCAATATTTGAAATCTGGTGTTCGCTGAGCCCGATTTGCTCTGCCAATTCGCTTTGGTTGATACCAAGCTGTTTTCTTCTTTGCATAATGCGCAAGCCTAATATTGCCTGCTTGTTAATTTTTCTCATAATAACACCCCAATCGAATATTACCATAAAACAACAAAAAGCTGAACACATATAAATTGGATTTTCTATTGCATATGTTTGTTTTTGAAAACTCGGCGGCATTTCCAAGCGGATTTAATTACACAAGGAGCGCATTTATACGCATCAACAAATTTGCGAAAAGTGCCGAAGCGGCCGAATAATTAAAGGATGATGGATTTACCAGTCATCTCCGCAGGCTGCTCAAGACCCATAACCTTAAGCATTGTGGGCGCGATATCGCTGAGTCTGCCGCCCTCGCGAACCTTGCAGGGATAATTAACAACGATAAAGGGAACGGGATTTGTGGTGTGCGCCGTGAAGGGCTCGCCGTTTTCATCAAGCATCTTATCGGCATTGCCGTGGTCTGCCGTTACGAAGAGAACGCCGCCCATTTCCTTAACAGCCTGAGCAAGCGAACCCACGCATGCATCAACCGTTTCAACAGCCTTGATTGCCGCAGGAATAATTCCAGTGTGGCCAACCATATCGCAATTTGCAAAATTAACGATAATTGCATCGTATTTACCGCTTCTTACAGCCGCATTAAGCTTTTCGGAAACCTCGGGAGCGCTCATTTCGGGCATAAGGTCAAATGTGGAAATTTTTGGAGAATCAACAAGAATTCTGTCCTCACCCGGATATTGCTTTTCCTCACCGCCGTTGAAGAAGAAGGTTACATGTGCATATTTCTGAGTTTCGGCAATGCGAAGCTGAGTTTTGCCGAGAGAGGAAATATATTCGCCAAAGGTGTTTTTAAGCGTTTCGGGAGGGAAAGCAACCTCAACATTCGGCATTGATTCATCATACTGAGTCATGCAAACATAAAGGAGCTTGAAATAGCCGTTTTTCCTTTCAAAGCCTGTGAAATCGGGATCAACAAAGGTGCGTGTGATTTCTCTTGCACGATCGGGGCGGAAATTGAAGAAAATAACGCTGTCGCCCTCGGAAACGGCACCCTCTGCGCCGCCGATAACGGTTGGAAGCACAAATTCATCGGTGAGGTGTTTTCCGTCCTCATCAATGGTTTCATAAGAAGCCTCAACCGCAGCGATAACATCATCCGCCTGAATACCCTCACGATAAACCATTGCAGCATAAGCTTTTTCGACTCTGTCCCAAATATTATCACGGTCCATAGCATAAAATCTGCCCATAACGGAAGCGATTTTGCCAACGCCGATTTCGCTCATTTTAGCCTGAAGCGCTTTAAGATCCTCAACGGCGGAAGCCGGCGGAACATCACGGCCGTCCAAAACAGCATGAACATAAACATTTTCAACACCGTGCTTTTTAGCCATTTCAAGCAAGCCGTAAAGGTGGTCGGTATGGCTGTGAACGCCGCCGGGAGAAACAAGGCCGATAAGGTGAAGAGCCTTGCCCGACTTTGCATTATTAACGGCATCTAAAAGAGCCTTGTTATTATAAGCCTCGCCGTCTTGAAAGGCTTTTGTTATTCTGGTGAGGGGCTGATAAACAATGCGGCCCGCACCGATATTCGTGTGGCCGACCTCGCTGTTGCCCATTTGGCCGTCTGGCAAGCCCACATCAAGGCCCGAAGCGCCGATATAAGTCATCGGGCATTCTGCCATAAGCTTATCGAGATTCGGCTTTTTTGCCATTGCAATTGCATTGCCGTAATCGGAATCATTTTTACCGAAGCCGTCCATTATACATAAAACAACCGGTTTTTTCATAAAGAAAATCCTCCTGTAATAATTTATTTAAAAAAGCCTTCCGCAGGGAAGGCTTTTCAGACTTATTTGCTTGCCGCTTTAACAATAACGGAAAAATCCTGAGCCTTGAGTGAAGCGCCGCCGATAAGGCCGCCGTCAACATTCTCTTTTGCAAGAAGCTCATCCGCATTTTTGGCATTCATTGAGCCGCCGTATTGAATTGTTACAGCCTGAGCGGCATCCTCGCCGTATACCTCGGCAATTGCTGCGCGAACATAGCCGTTGCCTTCATCTGCCTGATCCGCGGTGGCTGTTACGCCCGTGCCGATTGCCCAAACGGGTTCATAAGCGATGATAACATCTTTAAGCTGATCAGCGGAAACATTTGTGAGCGCCATTTTGGTTTGGAATTTCAAAAGGGTTTCCGTGTAACCAAGCTCTCTTTGCTCAAGAGTTTCACCAACGCAGATGATCGGCTTTAAGCCCTTTTCAAGAGCCTTAAGTGTGCGGAGATTAACCGTTTGATCGGTTTCACCGAAGTAAGTTCTTCTTTCGCTGTGGCCGATAACAACATATTCAACACCAAGCTCGTTAAGCATATCTGCGCTGACTTCGCCGGTGTAAGCGCCGCTGTCCTTAAAATGAACATTTTCGGCACCGATTTTGATGTTTGAGCCTTTTGCAGCCTCAACCGCTGCCGGAACATCAACAAAGGGAACGCACAAAACAACGCCGCAATCCGCATCTGCAACAAGCGGCTTCATTTCGTTGATAAGAGCTGTTGTTTGCGCAGGAGTGTTATTCATTTTCCAGTTACCTGCGATAACTGCTTTTCTGACTGCTTTATTCATTATATACTACCTCTTTTATAAAAGAATTTTAGTCTTTATCCATAAGAGCGGCAATGCCGGGAAGCTCCTTGCCCTCAAGGAATTCAAGAGAAGCGCCGCCGCCTGTGGAGATGTGGCTCATTTTATCGCTGAAGCCAAGCTTTGTTACCGCTGCAACGGAATCGCCGCCGCCAACGATTGAGATTGCACCCGAATCGGCAACTGCCTTTGCAACCGCGATAGTGCCTGCCGCAAAGTTGTCCCATTCGGAAACGCCCATGGGGCCGTTCCAAATAACGGTGCCTGCGCCCTTAATTGCATCTGCAAAAAGGACCTGAGTTTTGGGGCCGATATCAAGACCCATCCAGCCATCGGGAATTTCATCGCTGTTTACAACCATAGCCTCTGTGTTTTCATCATATTCCTTGCCGACCTTGTTATCAACGGGAATAAGGAATTTAACGCCCTTAGCCTCTGCATCCTTCATCATTTGGCATGCATTTTCAACCTGATCCTCTTCAAGAAGAGATGTGCCGATGTGGTGGCCGAGAGCTTTCATAAAGGTGTAAGCCATACCGCCGCCGACGATAAGTGTGTCGCACTTATCGAGAAGATTTGTGATTACGCCGATTTTATCGGAAACCTTTGCGCCGCCAAGAATTGCAACGAGGGGACGCTTGGGATCGGAAAGCGCGCCGCCCATAAAGGTGATTTCCTTTTGAATAAGATAGCCGCAAACAGCGGGAAGATAAGCCGCAACGCCCGTGGTGGAGCAATGTGCTCTGTGTGCGGTGCCGAAAGCATCGTTTACGAAAACATCTGCAAGAGAAGCAAGCTCTTTGGAGAAATTCTCCTCATTCTTTGTTTCTTCTTTTCTGTAGCGAACATTTTCGAGAAGCATAACTTCGCCGTCTTTAAGCTCTGCAGCCATTTTCTTTGCATTTTCGCCTACAACGGTTTCATCCTCTGCAAGCTTAACATCCTGACCGAGATATTCGGTGAGCCTTTTAGCTACGGGAGCAAGGCTGAATTCGGGCTTATATTCGCCCTTCGGTCTGCCGAGATGAGAGCAAAGAATAACCTTTGCGCCCTGCGCGATAAGATATTTAATTGTCGGAAGAGCGGCAACAATTCTTTTATCGTTTGTGATTTCGCCGTCCTTAAGCGGAACATTGAAATCGCAGCGAACAAGAACCTTTTTGCCTGCCACATCGATATCTTCGATTGTTTTTTTGTTCAAAGCATTCATTATGATTACCTCTCATTTAATATTATAAGAAAAGTGTTCTTATTTTCCACGAATTTATTATAAATTAGTTAATCACTAAAATCAATACATATTTTTCAACAGATATGGGCAACATATTTGTTATATTTTTGTCAATCTTAATCAAAACCAAAGCGCCTTGGGCAAAAAAGCCGAAGGCGCAGCGATTAAAGCGCTATATCCGCCTGCATAAAACGAGCAAGGGCCTCGCCTTTAAACGGCGCAAGCCAAGCCCTGATATATGCATTTGAAAAGGTTAAATCAAGCGGGATTATTCCGAGAAAATCAAAAGCACAGGAGCTTTCGTAAATATCGCCCGCCGGAACAGAAACCGCAAAAACGGGAATGTTTTTTTCCTTGCAGGCGGCACAGAATTTCTGAAAATCCAAGCTTGCGGTGTTTAAAGTTCCGCTGTGATAAGGGCGCAGAATAACCGCCTTTTTTTCGCTTACATTAAAATTATAATCACACCCCGGAACGCATTGCAGAGCAAGCACTTCCGACCGCTCCGTGAATTCAACCCCGTCTATTCCGAAATCCGCAAGCGAAGCTGCTTTTGCGCTGCATTCTTTGCATGCAAAAGCATCGTTTTTACTTTTTTCCGACGCTTTGTTTTTGACGAAATTTTCATTATTATCTAATGCAAAATAACCTTTTTCGGCAAGAAACGCACTCCCCTCGGGATAGGTTAAAAGGTGCGCCGCATCAAGAATTCCGGCGCATTCATCGCCGATGTTTTTATAGGAAACACGCACGCCGCGGGAATTATTATTTTTAAGAAAATCAACGGCTGCCTCGAAATTGGCAAAGCCGTTTGACCGTGAATCGGAAAGAGGATAATTCGCGCTCACGAGCACGACGCAGGCTTTTGTGCCCGCAAGGGCATAGGAAAGCGCAGCGGCGGAAAACTGCAAGGTATCCGTGCCATGGCAAACAATGATTTTTTCGCCGCCGTTTTCCATCGGCAAGGTTCCAGGCGGTACTCAATATGAGCAATGAACAGCTTAATCAG
>ERZ1031719.813-NODE-813-length-10799-cov-3.597822_pt1 | contig 10799 bp, 8 predicted proteins | sample MGYA00516702_ERZ1031719 | MGnify/ENA primary metagenome ERZ1031719 (study PRJEB33719, sample SAMN04261227) | wastewater metagenome | biome: rural village; feature: human; material: feces | host: Homo sapiens | place: El Salvador | collected 2013-01-07 ...
CTGCTTTCCATTGCAATAATTCTTGTGCCGGTTATTTTGTTACTCAACAGCCTTGTAAATCAGATTAAAGATTTTTCAAAATATTTGATGGGGCAGCTTTCGGATTTTCCCCAATTTATGAGCGATTTGCAGGCGTTGCTTCTTAAATGGCTCAGCTTTTTGCCCGATTCGATTTACAGCACGGTTTCCGAAAAAATAACTCAAGCATTTGCTCATGCCGCAAGCGATTTTGATTTCAGCTCCATCGGACTAACCGCCGACACGGTTAAAAGCACCGTTTCCACGGGCGTAAGCGGAATTTACAGTGTTGCGAAAAGCGTGCCCTCGGCAATTTTGGGCGTAGTTATCGGCATCATTGCTTGGATTCTTTTCACTAAGGATTACAGCAAGGTTGTAAACTTCATCAAGCTTCAGCTGCCCGAAAGCAAAAAAAATCTGCCTTCGGAAATAAAAAAAGTTTTTTCAAACACAATATTAAAAATGGTTAAGGCTTACGGCCTTATAATGTTTATCACCTTCTGCGAGCTTTCACTTGGCTTCACAATTTTAAGTGCAGCCGGAATTATGAGCAACAATTATATCTACCTTATTGCCCTTGCGATATGCATTTTTGATATTTTGCCCGTTGCGGGCTCCGGCGGTATACTAATCCCCTGGGCGATCATATCTATCGTTATGGGCAACACCGCTCAGGGCATAGGGCTGTTTGTTATTTACATTGTTATAACGGTGATTCGCCAATATATCGAGCCGAAAATAGTAGGCGATTCGCTTGGAGTTAATCCGCTTATCACACTCGGCGGCTTATATTTCGGTTTGAAACTTTTCGGCTTTATAGGAATGTTTGTTGTGCCGATCACGATAATGACAATTAAGGCATTTAACGACACAGGCAGAATTCATCTTTGGAAAACATATGAAACAATTGATATAGACCATATTCCGCCGCACGAGAAAAAGAGCGGCAACAACATCGTGGCAAAGCTTTTCAAGGGCAAAAAAGAAAAGCAAAACAAAAAATAAAATCAAAAGTAATAAAAAGCGCCGTGTTCGGTTAATTCCGTTCACGGCACTTTTTGTATTCTTATTCAGTTGTTCAAACGATCAAACATTGATAAGTTCAAGCACCTGCTCCTTATCAATGTAGCCCACGCTTTTATTAACTGTTTTACCGTCCTTAATAACAATCAGCGTGGGAATAACCTCAATGCCGAACATGGAGGCAAGCTGTGCCTCTTCATCAACATTAACCTTGCAAACCTTAACGGAATCCGTTTCCTCTGCCACTTCGTCAACGATGGGCGAAAGCATTCTGCACGGGCCGCACCAGGTTGCCCAAAAATCGATAAGCACGGGCTTATCGGAATTCATAACTTCTTCCTTAAAGGTTGCTCCTGTTAAAGTTATAACAGCCATTTTAGTTCTCCTTCTTATCCTTATCATTATCTTTAGATTTATAATAAAGCATACAGTGGCAAAAACCCTCAAACTCGGGATCTGCAATTTGCTCTCTGAATTCTTTGCAAATGCACTTATAGTCCTCCGTTCGCTGAACTCGGCATGGGCAATAGCCGCCTGTGCGCTTTAAGCCCTCTTTAACGGACTTGACGATTTCCTTATCCGGATTAAGCTTAACCGCCATAAAAATCCCCCTCATTATATTTTTTTACGGCACATTTATATTATTTCTCGTATGCCTGCAAAAATTCCTTCGTGCGCTCATGCTGTGGGTGCTCAAACACCTGCTCGGGCGTTCCCTGCTCGCAAACAACGCCGCTATCCATAAACATAACACAATCGGAAACATCGTGAGCAAATTTCATTTCGTGAGTTACTATAACCATTGTCATATTATCGGCCGCAAGGCTTTTGATAACCTTTAATATTTCGCCTGTAAGCTCGGGATCAAGAGCCGAAGTTGGTTCGTCAAAAAACAGTACCCTCGGCGAAAGGCAAAGCGCCCTTGCAATCGAAACGCGCTGCTTTTGTCCGCCGGAAAGCTCGCAGGGATAAGCATCTTTTTTATCCGAAAGCCCAACCTTTTCGAGCAAGGTGAGTGCCTTTTGCTCTATTTCCTCTATCATATCCTTTTTATCCGTTTTATAGCGCGGGTCTTCCTTTGCAAGCAATTTGGGCGCAAGCACAAGGTTTTCAAACACGCTGTATTGCGGAAAAAGATTGAAATCCTGAAAAACAAGCCCGAAATTAAGCCTGTTTTTGCGAATTTCCTTATCGGAAAGCTTAGCTTTGTCGGAAGCGTTGAAAATCACCTTGCCGTCTACCGAAAAAGTGCCGCAATCCGCCGTTTCAAGGAAGTTCATACAACGCAGCAAGGTTGTTTTTCCGCTGCCCGAGGAACCGATTATCGAAAGTACCTCGCCCTCTTCGAGTGAAAAAGAAATGCCTTTTAAAACCTCATTTGAGCCAAAGCTTTTTTTAACATTGTTTATTTCAAGAATTGCCATAATTATCAGCCCTTATAATAATCCATTTTCTTTTCAAGCTTGCCGAAAAGAAGCGTGAGTATTCCGCAGAAGATAAGATAAAACGCGCCGGTGTAAAACAGCGGCCAAATAAGGCCTTCAAGCTTAATATAGGTTTGCGCCGTCCAAATAATTTCATAAACGGCGATTATGCGCGCAAGCGAAGTATCCTTAACAAGAGTGATGATTTCATTGCTCATAGGCGGCACAATGCGCTTTATAACCTGAAACAGCACAACCTTAAAGAATATTTGCGATTTTGTCATTCCGAGCACCTGCCCGGCTTCATACTGGCCGCGCGGAATTGCCTCAATGCCGCCCCTGTATATCTCCGAAAAATAGCAGGAATAATTTATTACAAACGCAATCAAAACGGCGTAAAATCTTTCCATTAAATCCCAATGGAAAATAAGCCCGGGGCCGTAATAAACCACAATAAGCTGAAGCATAAGAGGTGTGCCCCTGATAATCCAAACAAACGCTTTGGTAAGCAGCTTCAGCGGCTTAAACTTGCTCATTGAGCCGAAGCTGATTATAAGCCCCAGCGGCAACGAAAACACAAGGGTGAGCGCGAAAAGCTTTAAGGTCATCCCAAAGCCGCCGAGCAAATCCTTTGTTACCGAAAGGAACATATTCAAATCCATATTTATAAACATAACATTTACCTTTCAACACATTTAAGCCGCACCGAGATACGGCAAAGAGCAGAGGGCCGCAAAAGCCCTCTGCCCGCAATGATTATACATAAAAGAATCAAATTATGCAAGAGTGAGATTATATTTATCGGCAAGCTTTTGAAGAGAGCCGTCTGCCTTCATTTCCTGAATAATCTTATTTACCTCGGCGGTAACATCGGAATCTTTTCTGAAGCCCACGCCGTATTTCTCGGAGGTGAGGGAAATGCCCTGAGCAAGATCTGCATAGCTTGTGCCTGCGCCCGTCATGGCGTTTGCCATGGTGTTGTCTATAACGCAAGCCTGAACAGAGCCGCTTTCAACCTCCATAAGCGCATCCGACTGAGCGGAAACGGAAGTGAGGTTTGCGCCAAAGCCCAAATCCTGAATTGCGGCTTCGCCTGCGGAGCCGGATTCTGCCGCGAAAGTAACATTTGCAAGATCGCTTGATTGCTTATAGTTATTAACCACATCTGCCTTCATAACAACGATTTGCTCGTTTTTAACATAAGGCTCGGTGCAGTTCATTGAAGATTTAACTTCATCGGTAAGAGTCATACCGTTCCAAGCGCAATCGATTTTTTTGGAATTAAGCTCAAGAATTTTATTATCCCAATCGATAACGATAAATTCGGGAGTAACGCCGAGCTTTTCGCAAACAGCCTGAGCGAATTCGGTGTCAAAGCCCGTCCAATCGCCGTTGGCATCTTTATAGTTCATTGGTTCGTATTCTGTGATTCCGATAACCATTTTGCCTTTGGATTTGATGTAGGCAAGATCGCTTTCGGATTCGCCGCTGTTTTTGCTGCACGCCGCAAACATACCCGTTACAAAAAGAACGCAAAGCACAACAGCAAGCACTTTTTTTAATGATTTCATAAGATATCCTCCGTTTGTTGAATTATGATGTGCTCATTTTATCACATTAGCGCGCTAAAGTCAATACCAAAAAATCAAAAAAATGCGCAAAGGTCTTTTGCCCTTGCGCATTACTGTTAATCTATACGGAATTATATTTCGGCCGTTATGCCTAAGCGGCATTAAAGACCCGCCGTTTCCCTGATGTAATTTCTGGCCTTAACGGCATATTCAAAGGGGTTTGCCTTCGCCGGATCCTGCTCAGCCTCAACAACAACCCATCCCTCATAATCATTATCCGAAAGAATATCGAAAATCGGCTTAAAATCAACATCGCCGTCACCGGGAACGGTGAACACACCGGCGCGCACCGCATCAAGGAAAGACATATGCTCCGGCACAACCTTATTGTTGTAAACATCAAGGCGCACATCCTTTAAATGCACATGCTTAACGCGGTTTACATATTTTTTAAGCACGGGAACAGGGTCTATTCCGGCAAAGGTGAGATGGCCGCTGTCAAACAGCAGATAAACAAGTTCGGAATCGGTAAGCTCCATAAGCTTATCTATTTCCTCAGCTGTTTGCACACCCGTGCCCATGTGATGATGCACGGTGAAAAACATGCCTTTTGAGCGTGCATATTCGCCCATTTCATTAAAGCCCTTTGTTACGATTTCCCACTGCTCCTCCGTGTAGCACGGCTTTTCATCAAGAATAGATTTGGTTAAATCGCCCTGAATTGAATTGCCCTGCTCCGAAGCGCCGATAACCTTTGCGCCGAGAAAATGCAGCTTATCGCAATGAGCTTTAAACGCTTCTATTGTTTCTTCATAAGGCTTTGAGGTGAGATAAGAAGAAAACCAGGCATTGCAAACACTCAGCCCTCTGATATCAAGATATTTTTTGAGCACGGCGGGGTCTTGGGGATATTTGTTGCCGATTTCCGTGCCTTTAAAGCCGGCAAGCGCCATTTCGCTTATGCACTGCTCAAAGGTGTTTTCACTGCCGAGATCGGGCATATCGTCATTTGTCCAGCCGATAGGTGCTATGGCAAGCTTAACTTTATCGGGATTAAGCATAAATTTTTACCTTTCTGTATTTAAATCGTTAATAATCGAATGTTTCTTTAATGTGCTTTTGCATATCTGCATAAGCCGCGGCAACCGTTTCGCTTTTTGAAACCTCGGCAACACCCACGCGCCACCAGGATTCAAAGCCGGGGGTCATGGTTTTGGGAAGCACTTTTATGTCAAACAAAACGGAGCGGCTTTGCTTTTTTGCGTCCTCAAGTGCGGCGCGCAATTCATCCGATGTGCGGATTGTGTAGCTTTTTGCGCCGTAGCCCTCTGCGATTTTTGCAAAATCAACATCGATTTCATCGCCGTCAAGCATGCCCGTTTTCGGATTTCTGGCTCTAAACACCGTGCCGAAAGTATCCGTGCCCTGTGCATTTTGCAGATTTTCGATACAGCCCCAACCCATATTATCGAAAAGGCAAACATTTATTTTAAGATTTTCCTGAAGCGCGGTATAAAGCTCCGAATGACCCATAAGAAAAGAACCGTCGCCGCAGAAGGTGTAAACCTCGCTTTCGGGGCTTGCAAGCTTTGCGCCGAGCGCTCCGTTTACCTCATAACCCATATTGGAATAGCCGTATTCCATATGATAAGTGCCTCTGTTTTTCGGCCTGAAAAGCCTTTGCATATCGCCCGGCAAAGAGCCTGCCGAGCCGAGGGCAATATCATTATCCGCCATAAATTCATTTATTATTCCGAGGGCAAGAGTTTGATTTAATCCGCCCGGAAGCTCAGTTGAATAATATTTATCAACAATTGCATCCCACTCTTTCTTTGCCGCAGCTATTTCATCCGTGTAATCGGATTTATATCCCTTGCAGCTTACGGAGAGGGCGGAAAGTGTTTCCCTTGCGTCCGCAACAATCGCTTCGGCATCCATTTTATATGCATCAAACGGGCAGATATTTATGCCGAGCACTTTTCTGTTTTCGTTAAACAACCATTTTGACGAGGTTGTGAAATCCGAAAATCTTGTGCCCACGCCGATAATCAAATCAGCGTCGCGGCCGATAACATTTGCCGCTTTGCCGCCCGTTACGCCGATGCCGCCGAGGTTGAGCGGATGATTCCACGGCACTATGCCCTTTCCTGCCTGAGTTTCGGCAATCGGAATATTATATTTTTCTGCAAATTCAATAAGCTGCTTTTCGGCGCCGCTGTATCTTACGCCGCCGCCGCAAATCAAAATCGGCTTTCTTGATGATTTTATAAGCTCGGTAGCCCTGTCAAGCTGAGAAAAGCTTACGGGGCGCCTGTCTAAATGCCAAACGCGTTTTTTAAGGAAATGCTCAGGATATTCATACGCTTCACCCTCAACATCCTGCGGCATTGCAAGGCAAACCGCGCCGGTATCCGCCGGATCGGTGAGCACGCGCATTGCGTTTAAGCAAGCTGTCATAAGCTGCTCGGGGCGCAAAATTCTGTCAAAATAATGGCAAACGCCCTTGAACGCATCGGTAACCGTTCTGCCGAAATTATCGAAAAACTCCGCCTGCTGAAGCACGGGATCGGGCTGGCGGCAGGCAAAAGTGTCGCCCGGGAGAACAAGAAGCGGAATCCTGTTTGCCGTTGCGCAGCCGCATGCCGTAACCATATTGGTGGCTCCCGGTCCTATTGACGAAACGCAGGGAATTATTGCTTTTCTGTCCATCTGCTTTGCATAGGCAACGGCGGCAAGCGCCATATTCTGCTCATTTTTGCCCTGATAAAATTTTAAATTGTGACCGCCCTGCTCCAGAGCCTGACCAACGCCCACAACGCAGCCGTGGCCGAAAATTCCGAATATGCCGGAAACGAATTTTGTTTCTTCGCCGTCGCACTCGATATATTGATTATCAAGAAATTTTACGAGCGCTTGGGACATTGTTAATTTTTCTCTTTTCATTGTTATGCCTCGATTTCCGAAAGCTTAACCGGTCTGTGCTCGGCAACGGACTTCTTTGCAGCAAGGCCGAGACGAAGCGCCTCAAGCCCATCATAAACCGTGGTTTGGGTAGGCTTATCGTTGAGCACGCAATCGATAAACTGAGTCATTTCATCGGTGAAGGACTGCATATATCTTTCAAGGAAGAAATAGAGCGGTTTATCGGAAACATTGCCGTTTTCATCAATAAACAAAACATTGGTGGGAGTGTCGTTGCCTGCCGTTGCCTGCCCTTTCGAGCCGAAAACCTCAAGGCGCTGATCATAGCCGTAAGACGCCTTGCGGCAGTTGTCAATAACGCCGACCGCACCGTTTTTGAATTTGAGCGTAACAAGCGCCGTGTCAACATCGCCCGCCTCGCCGATTGCGGGATCAACCATAACGGTTGCGTTTGCATAAACCTCTTCAACCTCGCCGCCGATAAAGCGCGCCATATCGAAATCATGCACTGTCATATCAAGGAAAATGCCGCCCGAAACCTTAACATATTCGATTGCCGGGGGTTCGGGATCGCGGCTTGTGATTTTAATTGTTTGAAGCTTGCCGATTTTACCGCCCTGCTCAAGCTTTTTGATTTGCGCAAAATTGTGATCGTATCTTCTGTTGAAGCCGATTTGAAGCTTAACGCCCGCTTTATCCACGGCTTCGATAACCTTTTTGATTTTTGCAACTGTAAGGTCAACGGGTTTTTCGCAAAAAATATGCTTGCCTGCGGCTGCCGCCTCACAAGCGATATCGGCATGTGTGTCCGTTGAAGAGCAGATAAGCACCGCGTCTATGTCGGAATTTTCAAGAATTTTGTGATAATCCTTGTAGTAAGCCGGGATTCCGAGCTCGTTTGCAACCTTTGCGGCACCGTCCTCATAAATATCGGAAATGGCAAGAATCTCTGCCTGCGGAATGTGATAGGTGATTGATTTGGCATGAACCTGCCCTATTCTGCCTGCGCCGATGATGCCCACTTTTAATTTCTTCATAAATTTTTACCCCTTAAAAATAGCTTTTGCGCACCGAAAAGGCGCAAAGTGCCTCTCGGTATTCAATTAAATAATATCACAGGGAAAATTCCTTTTCAAGATGACGGGCGGTAAAAAAAAGCGGCATAAATTTGTAAAACTTTAACAAATAGTTGTTGAAATCAGCGTGCGCATTTATTATAATTATAATAGTTTATACTATAATAAAATCCATTCGGCGCTGAAGCAAATCGCCGGCAACCTTTACATCGTCGAATGATTACGATGACAATAAGGAGAATAATGAGGAGAATATTATGTACACATTAAAAAGCAACGCCCTTGAATGTGAGTTCAACACATCCGAAGGCTGCCTTTACACGGCAAGAATAAATAACCTTCTTTCCGATTCGGCTTTTATTCCGGACGGAAGCGGCTGCGAATTTGAAATAAAATTTGCAGACGGCACCACGGTATCCTCAAAAAATCTGCCCATAAGCGAATATGCAGAAAAAGACGGCCAGCTTTTTTTCAGATTTAAAGAGGAAAATCACACCACCGCAACCATGCGCTTCAGAGTCGGCAAGGACGGCAACACAATCGAGAAGCAACTTGTGCTTACGCAAAGCAAGCCGGAGGTTATCGACTGTATTTTTCTTGAAAACATAGGCATTATAAATTCAAGATCATCCTACAGCGTTCCCGGCGGCGAAACGGATATTGACGCTTTTTATTCAAATCTCGGTCAGCCGTTTTATATTGACAGCCTTTTCTTCGGCTGTGATTTTCCGATAACCAAAAACGGAATTTTCCACGGCAGAGGCCAGGTTATATATTATTTGGGCAAGGCCGTTGAGGGCGAAAAGCTTGTGTGCCCCACCGTTGTTATCGGCGGCGCAGAGGGTCACCTTATGGCAGATCTTCGCAAAGCGTTTTTCAAATATATTGAAAGCATTTCTCTTAAAACGCCTTATTATCTTATGTACAACACCTGGTACGACAGAATGCTCAACATTGACGCAGACTGCATTACCGAGGATTTTTACAAAATTGAAAAGCAACTCACGGGGCACGGTATTCCCCCGATTGACGGCTATGTGCTTGATGACGGCTGGCCAAACTACAAAGACGATTTTTGGAGCATAAACAAAAAGCGCTTTCCTAATGATTTCCTTGATATAAGCAGCCTTTCAAGAAGATTCGGCAGTGAATTCGGGCTTTGGCTCGGACCGCGCGGCGGCTACAATTTTACGGCAAAGCTTGCAAAGCGCATTGAAAAAGGCGGCAACGGCTACCACAATGCAGAAAGCAACGACATTTGCGTCGGCTCAAAAAGATATCTTGAAAAGCTTGAAAGCTTTTTCCTTACAACAATGAAAGAAAACGATATTTCATATTGGAAGCTGGACGGCTTTTGTCTTAAGCCCTGTAAAAACGCCAAGCACGACCACATTACGGGCGGCGACCACGAAATGTATTTCTACACCGAAATGTGGACACGCTGGATAAAAATATTCAAGGACATGCGCGAGCTTCGCAGAAAACAGGGCAAAAATCTTTGGATAAACTTTACCTGCTATGTTACCCCCTCACCGTGGTGGCTGCAATATGTTAATTCGATTTGGCTTCAAAACAGCAGTGATATAGGCTTTGCACAAAATTATCCCGAGGGCGAACAAGCTCAGGTTGACTCCGAAATCACTTACAGAGACGGCATATATTATGATTTTGCCGTTAAAAGAGGGCTTCAATTCCCGTTTTCAAACATTTATAACCATGAACCGATTTACGGTCGTGAAGCCCACCTTGATTACACGGATGCGGAATTTGAAAAGGCTTTTTTCTGGAACGCATGCCGCGGCGCAGCTCTTAACGAGCTTTACATTTCAAGCAGCATGATGAACGAGGAAAAATGGCAAATTCTTACCCGCGTTATAAACTGGCAGAAAACGAATTACCACATACTCAGAAACGCAATGTTCATCGGCGGCAACCCCGTTGAAAACAATGTTTACTGCTATGCTTCGTGGACGGAGGACGGCGAAGGAGTTATTGCACTTCGCAATCCCACTCACGAAACAGCTCCGCTTACGCTTACGCTTAATAAGCTTATGGGTTGCCCCGAAAGCTTAAACGAGATGCACAGATACAATGTGCTTAATAAAAGCGGAGCGGATACAGACGAAACATATAACTATAACGACAAGATAAACCTTACTTTAGCACCGTTTGAAATTAAGATTTTCCAATTTGGAAAAACAGACAACAGATATTCTCGGCAAAACGAGCCTAATCCGTTTACAATTTCATTTGACAGCACGGGTGAGGACGGAATTGTTTGCAAAAACGACGATATTGAAATTTCTGTTCAAAAAGGTCTTGTTTGCGCGTCCATGGGCGGCTTAGTTCTGAAATCGGAAAACAGCATAAGCGGCAGCAGCCACAAAATCACCGTTGTGCGCGAGAAAAACGGGATGATTAAGATTTATGTGGACAATGCCCTTGACTGCTCCGGCTATTCACCCGCTATGAAGCCGCAGCTTTCCTGCGAGCTTTCAGGAAGCGCCGCAAGCTTTAAGGTGATTGAAAAAGCTTTGCCTTATGACAAGCTTGTTGAAATAGAGCATCTTATCAAATCAAGAAAGAGGCGCAATTAACCCAATGAAATGCAAAAAATGCGGATTTGACTGTGCGCAGGAGGACGGCGATTGGATCACCTGCCCCAACTGCGGCGCAAAATATTTTAACACCGCCATCAACCCGGAGATGAGTGCCACAAGGCAAATCTCCGAAATGGAGCGGCAGCAAAGCGCTGCACCAGCAGA
>ERZ1031719.814-NODE-814-length-10793-cov-55.368691_pt1 | contig 10793 bp, 6 predicted proteins | sample MGYA00516702_ERZ1031719 | MGnify/ENA primary metagenome ERZ1031719 (study PRJEB33719, sample SAMN04261227) | wastewater metagenome | biome: rural village; feature: human; material: feces | host: Homo sapiens | place: El Salvador | collected 2013-01-07 ...
AGGTATCATCCTCTTCTGGGGTATCAAGAAGATTGCTGGTCTCCGTGTTGACAAGCGAATCGAGGAGGAAGGTCTCGATATCTACGAGCATGGTGAAAGTTGCTACAACTAAAGAACTTTCATATATTGACGGACGAGAGAAAGATTAATGATAAAAGTTTTGGTAGGCAAGTTTTTTTGTAGTAACTTTGCTGCCAAAACTTTTTAAAACAGGAATGGAGCTAGCGGATGGATTCGCTGCCTACAACAGGAATGAGGTGGATGAGTTCTGCAGTTCCTTATTATTAACGGAAAAAAAGAGAGATTATGAAGAAGATTTTAGATATGAAGAAGATGGGTGCTCTGGCACTCGGTTTGATGGCTTTTGCTCCTGCTGCCATGGCGCAGGACAAGGTAGAAACTTCTATCGGTGCTGATATCGTTAGCCAGTACTACTGGCGTGGTCAGGATTTGGGAGCCGTTTCCCTGCAGCCTACCTTGGGTATCGGATACAAGGGATTATCCCTCACTGCCTGGGGAAGTGTAGGTCTTTCTCAGCCGGAAGATACCAAGGAGTTTGATCTTACCTTGGCATACGAGACTGGTGGTTTCCATATCGGCGTAACCGATTACTGGTTCAACTCTCCTAACGAGAAGTATTTCGCTTACAAGGCTCACGAAACCTCTCATGTCTTTGAGGCAAATGTAGGTTATGACTTTGGTCCGCTTGCCTTGAACTGGTACACCAACTTCGCCGGTAACGATGGAGTCAACAAGGATGGCGACCGTGCCTATTCATCTTATCTCGAGGCTACCGCTCCATTCAAGTTGGGTGGCTGCGATTGGGAGGCAAGTGTAGGTGCTGTTCCATTTGCTACATCATTCTATGGTGATGCCAACGGATTTGCCGTAACCCATGTAGGTGTCAAGGCTACCAAGGATATCAAGATTACAGATTCTTTCTCTGTTCCTGTCTTTGCTCAGGTAGCTGCTAACCCTAGCACAGAGAAAGCTTATCTGGTAGTAGGTTTTACCTTGCAGCCATAACAGGCTCTTAGGTTTTACGATATAATCTTACGTTGGTAGGTTTAAGTTTTTATTTTTTATTTTAAATGCCGATAGTTCCACCAAAGAGCTGTCGGCATTTTCTGGTTTATCGGATACAAATTCTTTTATAGAATATTCTAGAACTAAATTGATAGGAGAATTCTAATAGTATTGAATAGTTCTGACTTCTGTAATCATCGCACCTTCGCTCTCTACCTGGCGTTTAGTCCAGTTACCATGGGCATCTATAGATAAATAGGTATATAGTGATGTGCGGTTTATCTTCATAGATTGCTCAGCATCCATCTCTGTATATTCTCCTACTTCTTGCATTTTAGTAACAAAACCATTCTCATCGTATGAGTAGGTACGAACCATTTTTCCTTCAGGTTCCATCTCTTTCTGTTTTAACAAATAGCCTGTCTTAGCATCATACTCGTACGTTGTTTCTATTACAACATAGTCTTCAGTACGTTCTGTAATGCTCATACGTCCCATTTCATCCTCTTTTATTTTGGAATAAATGTTTTGTACAGCATTTCCGTCACATGAAGTCAATTTGCCATTCTCATCAAACTCTAGCGTACAGCACCAAAGCAAACGACTGAGTGAACGAATTGAGACGGCTGAATGAGCAGAAGGATACTACTCCGTAAGCCGATGGATACAACTCCGTAAGTGAAAGAAGACGACTGATTAGGTTGAAAGAGATAGAATATGGAGTTAAAGGAGACTGCTTCTAGAAGGTTGCCACTAGGCTCAGCAGCTCTGCTGAGCCTAGTCAGCAGGTCTGCTCACTGCAGTCAGCAGGTCTGCCGAGCCTAGTGGGAACACTTTTTAATCGTACAACTATACACCCTTTAGTTGTACAACTAGGGTATAGCCCATTTCATTTTTCTCCTGACATGCCTTGACGTTACCTTTCAGGTCGAAAGCTACAAGGGCTCCTTTTCCTGTACCTTCTTTTTTGCTGATCTCATATCCTTTCTGGTTCATGCGTTTAAGATACTCTTCCTCATCTACCAGAAGGACTTTTACTGTCTTGTCGTAAGCTTGGTTTTCTTCGAAGAGATTCTTCCATTTCCAGTCTTTAACTGAACTTCCCCATATGCGAAACTTCAGTAATGTATTAAGAGCTGATAAACTTAGTAACAGAATAATAATATTTAAAAATTGCCTGGCAGAAAAATGCCCTATTAGAAGCAATTAATTGCCGTAAAAAGCAGTCTTTGTTACATTACCTTGTTCTTGGATGGATACTTTTGTGGCGGCTCTATCTTAAGTTATATCCAATAGTTTGATATGAGCTTTTAAATGGTCCGTCAAATAAGTTTGCGGTGTGCTTGCTATATCTTGAAATCGATTGTGTTTTACAGATTGTAATCAAAATATGTGCTTTTCTTTTCAATTTATCATGTATTTTAATCTAATATGTGCTGATATGTTATTGTTGTGATAAAGTAAAGACAAAATGCTACTATTCTTTTCTTTATTCTAACAAAAAGTTGTAATTTTGCACCCGAAACATAGCAAAAAGTAATTTTAAGCTTTGTTTTTGCTTGGTTTGCTCTTAAAAGAATGGATTGGACATGCCAAGGTGAATAAGAGAGAACAAGAGTTAAAAATAACCGTAAAAGAAAGGAAAAGATTTATGTGTGGAATCGTATCTATCTTCAATATTCAGGAGCAGACTCCTGAATTGCGACAGCAAGCGCTTCGTATGAGCCAGAAGATTCGCCATCGCGGACCAGACTGGAGTGGAATCTACTGTGGTGGTTCTGCTATCCTGGCACATGAGCGTCTGAGTATTGTTGACCCTGAAAGTGGTCGCCAACCTTTGTTTGCACCAGACAAGAAACAGGTGCTTGCCGTAAACGGTGAGATTTATAATCATCAGGATATCCGTACCCGTTTTGCCGGAAAGTACCAGTATCAGACGGGTTCCGACTGCGAGGTGATTCTTTCTCTCTATCGTGAGATGCGAAAAGATGCCGACTTTGATTCCTTAATATATAAAGGTGAGGATGCCCTCCACGCCCGTATATCCCAGATGCTCGAAGAGCTGAATGGTATCTTTGCCTTCGCCCTTTACGATGCCGAGCGTGATGAGTTCCTCATTGCCCGTGACCCTATCGGCGTAATTCCTCTTTATATAGGTTATGATAAGGATGGAAAAGTGTTGGTGGCAAGCGAGTTGAAGGCTCTGGAAGGCCAGTGCGACCATTACGAGCCATTCCTCCCGGGTCATTATTATTACAGCAAGAATCCTGGCATGAAGCGCTACTATACCCGCGATTGGTTTGAGTATGCTGCCGTGCAGAAGAAATATCAGATTGATGATGCTCAGAAGGCTGCCCAGCAGTTGGCTGATGCTGAGCCTCAGGAGAAGGCAGCCGTGAAGGAGATTCACGATGCCCTGGAGGCTTCTGTAAAGCGCCAGCTGATGAGTGATGTGCCATACGGTGTACTCCTCAGCGGTGGTCTCGACTCTTCTGTCATCTCTGCCATTGCCGAGAAATATTCCAGCACTCGTGTGGAGAACGGTGGTGAGACCAAGGCTTACTGGCCTCGACTTCACTCCTTCGCCGTAGGTTTGAAGGGAGCACCTGACTTGGCGAAGGCACGACTGGTAGCCGAGCACATCGGAACCGTGCATCATGAAATCAACTACACCATTCAGGAAGGTCTGGATGCCATCCGTGATGTCATCTACTTCATCGAGACCTACGATGTTACTACAGTGCGTGCATCTACCCCGATGTATCTGCTGGCGAGAGTAATCCGCAGCATGGGTATCAAAATGGTGCTTTCGGGCGAGGGCGCCGACGAGGTGTTCGGAGGTTATCTCTACTTCCACAAGGCACCGAATGCCAAGGCTTTTCACGAGGAAACTGTGCGCAAGTTGGGTAAACTCTATCTCTACGATTGTTTGAGAGCCAACAAGAGTTTGGCTGCATGGGGCATCGAGGGCCGTGTGCCTTTCCTCGACAAGGAGTTCCTGGATGTAGCGATGGGTATGAACCCGGTTTTGAAGATGTGTCCGGATAAGACCATCGAGAAAAAGGTGGTTCGTGAGGCATTTGCCGATTTGCTTCCGGAAGAAGTGGCATGGCGACAGAAGGAACAGTTCTCAGATGGTGTGGGCTATTCATGGATTGATACCCTGAAGCAGATTACCGCATCTGCCGTCAGCGATGAGCAGATGGCGCATGCTGCTGAGCGATTCCCTATCAACCCTCCACAGAATAAGGAGGAGTACTATTATCGCTCTATCTTCGCCGAGCATTTCCCAAGCGACAGCGCTGCCAAGAGCGTACCTAGTGTGCCTAGCGTAGCATGTTCTACAGCCGAAGCCCTTGCCTGGGATGCCTCATTCAAGAACCAGAACGACCCTAGCGGCAGAGCCGTGGCGGGAGTTCACGAACAGGCGTATAAATAAGTGAAGAGTGAAGAATCACTTTGCACTTCATATTTAAGTAATAAAAATAGTTAGAAATAACCGATATAAAACGAACAAGAAATGGAAAAAGGATTGTACAGTTCAGCCTATGAGCACGATGCGTGTGGCGTAGGTATGGTGGTGAATATCCACGGTAACAAGAGTCATGAGCTGGTCGATAACGCCTTGAAGGTACTCGAGAACATGCGTCATCGTGGTGCAGAGGGTGCCGATAACAAGACGGGTGATGGTGCCGGTATCATGCTCCAGATTCCACATGAGTTTATTCTTCTTCAGGGTATCCCAGTGCCAGAAAAAGGTAAATATGGTACGGGTCTCGTCTTCTTGCCTAAGGATGAGAAGAAACAGCAGGATATTCTCTCTATCATGATTGAGGAAATTGAACGCGAGGGATTGCAGCTGATGCATCTCCGCAATGTGCCTACTAACCCTGATTGTTTGGGTGAGGCTGCTTTGAGTAACGAACCAGCTATCAAACAGGTGTTTATCACAGGTGTTACAGATGATAAGGTGCCTGTCTTTGAGCGCACCCTCTATCTTATCCGTAAACGTATTGAGAAACGTGTCAGTGATCCTGATTTCTATATTTGTTCGTTGTCTAATTCGAACATCGTATATAAGGGTATGTTGAGCAGCCTCCAGTTGCGCCAATATTATCCTGACTTGACCAATAATTATTTCACAAGCGGTCTGGCTCTGGTTCACTCCCGCTTCTCTACCAACACCTTCCCAACATGGAGTCTGGCTCAGCCATTCCGTCTCCTTGCCCACAATGGTGAGATTAACACCATCCGTGGCAACCGTGCCTGGATGAAGGCTCGTGAGAGTGTGTTGAGCAGTGAGGCTCTGGGCGATATCCGTGAGATTTCTCCTATCGTTCAGCCTAATATGAGTGACTCTGCCAGCCTCGACAATGTATTTGAGTTCTTCGTGATGAGCGGTCTGTCATTGCCTCATGCCATGGCTGTGATGGTGCCAGAGAGCTTCAACGACAAGAACCCTATCTCTGAGGATCTGAAGGCATTCTATGAGTACCACTCTATCCTGATGGAGCCATGGGATGGTCCTGCCGCCTTGCTCTTCAGCGATGGCCGTTATGCCGGTGGTATGCTCGATAGAAATGGTCTGCGTCCTGCCCGCTACACCATCACCAAGAACGATATGATGGTAGTCGCATCTGAGGTAGGTGTGATGGATTTCGATCCTACTGAGATTGCCGAGAAGGGTCGTCTGCAGCCTGGTAAGATTCTCCTCATCGATACACAGGAAGGTAAGATCTACTACGATGGTGAAATCAAGGAGCGTCTGGCTGCCCAGCATCCATATCGCCAGTGGTTGAACACCAATCGTATTGAACTGGAGAAACTTCGCAGTGGTCGTAAGGTGGAAAATGGTGTGGATAACCTCACTCGCAAGGAATTGGAATTCGGTTTTGGCGAGGAAGATATCGACGGTACTATCATCCCAATGGCTACCAAGGGTCAGGAACCTACAGCTTCTATGGGTAATGATACTCCGCTTGCTGTGCTTTCCGACCAGCCACAGATTTTCTTCAACTACTTCCGTCAGCAGTTTGCTCAGGTTACCAACCCTGCCATCGACTCCATCCGTGAGAACCTCGTGATGAGTCTTACCGAGTATATCGGTAGAGTAGGTTCCGGCATTCTGAACCCAGACGAGAGCAACTGCAAGATGGTCCGTCTGCCACATCCTATCCTGACTAATACCCAGCTAGATATCCTTCAGAATATCCGCTACAAGGGATTCAATACAGTAAAACTCCACATGCTCTTCGAAACCGCCAAGGGCGAAGAAGGATTGCACGAGGCTCTGGATGAGCTCTGCAAGCAGGCTGCACAGAGCGTGGATGATGGTTACAACTACATCATCTTGAGCGACCGTGGCGTGGATGAGACCCATGCCGCCATCCCATCATTGCTCGCCGTAAGCGCCGTACATCATTATCTGATTGATGCCGGCAAGCGTGTGCAGACTGCCCTCATCGTTGAGAGCGGTGAGATTCGTGAGGTAATGCACGCAGCCCTGTTGCTGGGTTACGGTGCATCAGCCCTCTGTCCATACTTGACATACGCCATCCTCGACGACCTTGTAAAGAAGGGAAAGATTCAGGAGGATTACCATACAGCCGAGCAGAACTACATCAAGGCTGTGAAGAAGGGCTTGTTCAAGATTATGGCTAAGATGGGTATCTCTACCATCCGAAGCTATCGTGGTGCCAAGATCTTCGAGAGCATCGGTTTGAGCGAGAGCCTTCTGAAGAGCTACTTCGGAACAGAGGTGAGCACCATCGGCGGTATCGGACTCGAGACCATCGCCCGTGATGCTATCCGCCTGCACGACAAGGCATTCGAGACCAAGAAGGTCGACTTCCTGCCAAGTATGGGTCAGTTCCACTACCGCAAGGATGGTATCAAGCACGCTTGGAACCCAGAGACCATCGCTACCCTGCAGCTCGCAACCCGTAAGGGCGATTACGATCTCTTCAAGAAATATACACATCTCGTTGACGATAAGCAGGAGCCTATCTTCATCCGCGACTTCTTCAGCTTCCGCAAGAATCCTATCTCTATAGATAAGGTGGAGCCGGTAGAGGAAATCGTGAAGCACTTCGTTACCGGTGCGATGAGTTTCGGTGCCCTCTCCAAGGAGGCTCACGAGGCAATGGCACTCGCCATGAACGCCCTCGGTGCCCGAAGCAATACCGGTGAAGGTGGTGAGGATAACGAACGATTCCATTCTACACAGGATGGCATCAGCCTCTCCAGCAAGACCAAGCAGGTGGCTTCCGGTCGATTCGGTGTGACTACAGAATATTTGGTAAATGCAGAGGAAATCCAGATCAAGGTGGCACAGGGTGCTAAACCGGGTGAGGGTGGTCAGTTGCCTGGCTTCAAGGTCAACGAGGTCATCGCCAAGACCCGTCACTCTATCCCTGGCATCAGCTTGATTTCTCCTCCACCTCATCACGATATCTACAGTATCGAGGATTTGGCTCAGCTCATCTTCGACCTCAAGAATGTGAACCCTAAGGCGGCTATCTCTGTGAAGTTGGTTGCTGAGAGTGGTGTGGGTACCATCGCTGCCGGTGTGGCTAAGGCAAAGGCCGACCTCATCGTTATCTCTGGTGCTGAGGGTGGTACAGGTGCCAGCCCTGCATCAAGTATGCGTTTCGCTGGTATCTCTCCTGAAATCGGACTTTCTGAAACCCAGCAGACTCTGGTGAAGAACGGTCTTCGCGGTCAGGTTCGTCTGCAGGTAGATGGTCAGTTGAAGAGCGGTCGTGACATCATCCTGATGGCTTTGCTCGGTGCTGAGGAATTCAGTTTCGGTACGGCAGCCCTCATCGTATTGGGTTGTGTCATGATGCGTAAGTGTAACTTGAATACCTGTCCTATGGGTGTTGCCACACAGGATCCTAAGCTCCGTGCGCACTTCCGTGGCAGCTACAAGTATCTTATCAACTACTTCCGCTTCCTCGCTGAGGAGGTTCGTGAGTATCTGGCTGAGATGGGTTACACCTCATTGAACGATATCATCGGTCATACCGAGCTCATCGTCCGCAAGAAGGATGAGGAGATTGTTCCTACCGAGGGTGCTGATGCCGTAGAGCCAGAGGTGGCTAAGAGCATCGAGGAGAAGGCAGACTTGCTCGACTTCTCTCGCTTGCTGCATCGTGAAACAGGTCATTGCTCACTCTATCATACTACTGAGCAGATTCATGACCTCGACAATGTACTCGACCAGCAGATTATCCGTGGCGCACAGCGTGCCATCGAGAGCCAGGAAGAAGTGAACCTCGACTTCGCCATCAAGAATACTGACCGTGCTGCCGGTGCGATGCTGAGCGGTATGATTGCCGAGAAATATGGTGAGGCTGGTCTTCCAGACAAGACCGTGAACGTGAAGTTCAAGGGTTCTGCAGGTCAGAGCTTCGGTGCCTTCCTGGTGAAGGGAGTAGATTTCAAGCTCGAAGGTGAGACCAATGACTATTTCGCCAAGGGACTTTCAGGAGGTCGTGTTTCCATCCTTCCTCCTATCCGCAGCAACTTCTCTGCCGAGGATAACATCATCGCCGGTAACACCGGATTGTATGGTGCCACAAGCGGTGAGTTGTATATCAATGGTAAGGTAGGCGAGCGCTTCGGTGTTCGTAACTCCGGTGCCATCGCCGTGATTGAGGGCGCTGGTGACCACTGCTGCGAGTATATGACGGGCGGTAGAGTAGTAGTGCTCGGTGAAACTGGCCGTAACTTCGCCGCTGGTATGAGTGGTGGTGTTGCCTACGTATGGGATAAGAACCACAACTTCGATTACTTCTGTAATATGGATATGGTGGAGATTAATCTCGTGGAGGACAGCACCTATCGCAAGGAGTTGCATGAGTTGATTCGTCAGCATTATCTCTACACCGGCAGTAAGCTCGCCCGTACCATGCTCGATGACTGGAACCACTACGTTGAGGATTTCATCCAGGTAGTGCCAATCGAGTACAAGCGAGTTCTCCAGGAGGAACAGGTAAAGAAGTTGCAGCAGAAGATTGCGGATATGCAGCGCGATTACTAATTTTAACATTAGAAAAAAGATGGGAAATCCAAAAGCATTTTTGACTATACCTCGCAAGGAAGCAGGTTATAGACCAATTCACGATAGAATCCTCGACTTCAGCGAGGTAGAACAGACATTGAATAGCAACGACCGCCGACAGCAGGCTTCACGTTGCATGGATTGTGGCGTGCCTTTCTGCCACTGGGCTTGTCCGCTGGGCAACAAGGCACCGGAGTGGAATGATGCCCTCTATAAGGGCGATTGGGAGCAGGCTTACCGTCTCCTCAATTCCACCAACGACTTTCCGGAGTTCACAGGACGCATCTGTCCTGCACTCTGTGAGAAGGCGTGTGTATTGAATCTCATGGATCATGAGCCAACCACCAACCGTGAGGATGAGTGTGCCATCGTGGAGCACGCCTTCTCTGAGGATTATGTACATGTTGAGATTCCTGAGCGTAATGGCAAGACGGTGGCTGTCATCGGTGCCGGTCCTGCGGGATTGGTAGCTGCCAACCAGTTGAACCATAAGGGATATAAGGTAACAGTATTCGAGGCACGTGAGAATGCCGGTGGTCTGTTGCGTTATGGTATTCCTAACTTCAAACTCAACAAAAGCATCATCGACCGCCGTCTTCGTCTTCTCGAAGAGGAAGGCATCGAGTTCAGATACAATCAGCAGATTGATGTAACTAAATTGCCGGAAGGTTTCGATGCCTATGTGGTATCTACCGGTACGCCAACGGCACGCGACCTGAAGATTCCTGGACGAGAGCTGAAGGGTGTTTATTTCGCCCTCGAACTGCTTTCTCAACAGAACCGTATCCTTGCCGGTATGGAGTTCTCTAAGGACGAACTGGTTAACTGCAAGGGCAAGGATGTGTTGGTAATCGGTGGTGGTGATACGGGTTCCGACTGTATCGGTACTGCTCATCGTCAGGGTTGCAAGAGCGTAACCCAGATAGAAATCATGCCTAAGCCTGTAGAAGGCCCTGAGGATCCTAAGAATCCTTGGCCAAACTGGCCTCGCACCCTGAAGACCACTTCAAGTCATGAGGAAGGCTGTACTCGCCGCTGGAACATCAACTCTCTGGAGTTCCTCGGAAAGAATGGCAAGTTGACAGGCGTGAAGGTTCAGCCTATTGATTGGAAACCAAACCCTGAGGGTGGTCGTCCGTTGATGGTAGAGGCTGGTGAGCCAGAAATAATCAAGGCTGAGGCTGTATTCCTGGCAATGGGCTTCCTGAAGCCACAGCAGCCTGAATTTGCCGAGAATGTATTCGTGGCAGGCGATGCAGCAAGCGGTGCCTCTCTGGTAGTACGCGCCATGGCAAGCGGCAGAAAGATTGCTGCCCAGGTAGATAAGTTCCTGAACAAATAAATCGGTTATTTTTAACTATAAGTGTAGGGAGGTTGACCTCAGTGATGAGGTTTTCCTCCCTTTTTCTTTCCTCCCTTTTTTCTTTCCTCCCTTTTTTCTTTTCTCCCTTTTTTTACCCTCCCTCTCCTTTGTCTTCTGTTCCGTCCCCCTTCTGCCCCCGTTCCAGGCGATTCCATCGCCTGTCCCATGAATAATAATCAATAAAAAAAGACCATTATTCGTGAATTCTCCCCATATTTCCCTTAATAATTTGGCATTCCCAAAAATAAAGTGTAAATTTGCACTCAAAAACTTCAGCTAATAAAAATTAAACTAAGGAAATAACAGAAAATGAAAAAGAAATTATCAACCGTTCTTTTA
>ERZ1031719.815-NODE-815-length-10791-cov-14.196814_pt1 | contig 10791 bp, 10 predicted proteins | sample MGYA00516702_ERZ1031719 | MGnify/ENA primary metagenome ERZ1031719 (study PRJEB33719, sample SAMN04261227) | wastewater metagenome | biome: rural village; feature: human; material: feces | host: Homo sapiens | place: El Salvador | collected 2013-01-07 ...
CTGCGGCGACCACCCTACCATCGATCATCTCATCGACTATGAGCAGGCTGCGTGTAATTTGAAACACCACTAAGATTCAGTGATGATTTATCAGTGATAATTTTGCTATAGCTTATGAAGATTAACGACGACGTAATCAAGGTTATTATCGAGCAAGCGAAGAAGGACGCTCCCATCGAAAGCTGCGGACTCCTTCTGGGCAAGGACGATGTGGTGACGGAAAGCTACTGGATGGAGAACATTGACCACAGCGAGGAGCACTTTTCTTTTGCTCCCAAAGACCAGTTTGCGGCTCTGAAATATGCGCGCAGCAAGGGCTTGAAGATTCTCGCCAACTGGCACAGTCATCCTGCATCGCCTTCCCGCCCATCGCAGGAAGACCTGAGACTGGCTAACGATCCCAACATCCGCTACGCCATCCTCTCATTGCTCGACGGAAAGATTCACCTCAATTCATTCAAGGTTCTGAATAGAGAGGTGGTGGATAAGGAAGTTCACTTTTAAAACGAAACAAGAACATGTACAGAATACCTTCTACATTAAACGGAGACTTGGACTATACCCAGTCGCTCATCGACCAATTCAAGGCGGGCGAGATTCAGGCGGGTCAGTTGAAGTCAAACCGCGTGCCTATGGGCATCTACGAGCAGCGCAAGAACCAGCACTATATGTTGCGCCTTCGCTGTGCCGGCGGTCTCGTCACCCCAGAGCAGCTTGCCAAGATTGCCTTCGTAGGTCACCAGCTCTCCACTTCGCATCTTCATGTCACCACCCGACAGGAGATTCAGATTCACAATGTTGATATCGAAGATGCCATTCCGGCTCTGAAGAAACTGGAAAAGGTGGGCATCTCCAGCGCAGGTGGCGGTGGAAACACCGTAAGAAACATGATAGTGGATGACCGGAGCGGACTCACTGCCGATGAGGAATTCGATGTCTATCCATACGTGGAGGAACTCACCTCCCGACTCATCGCCGAGAAAGATTCGTTCACGATGCCTAGAAAATACAAGGTGGCAATAGATACCAGTGTGGCTACAGGCAACTACTCCTACATCGCCGACCTGGGTCTGCAGGCACGCATCAAGGACGGACAGCGAGGATTCAGAGTGCTCATCGCCGGTAGTGCCGCCAGCAACGCCCACACCGGTTGGGAGGTATTCGACTTTCTTCCAGAGAAGGACCTCTATCGTGCAGCCAAGGCATTGAAAAACTGGTTCCATAAATACGGAAACAGAAGAAACCGCCACAAGGCACGCATGAGATACGTGTTCTACAAATACGGAACAGAAGAAGCCAAGCGATTGTATCTCGAAGAGTTTGAGGAACTTAAGAAAGATGGTTCAATCGATTTCGAGGCTCCGGCATTGCCATTGGAACACCATAAGCCCAACTTCCCTCCACTTAAAGCTCCAACCGATTTCGAAACCTGGAAACATCGCTACGCCCATAAGCAGACCAATGCCGAGGACTTGAAAGAGAACCTCTGGTATGCCTACATCCCATTGCGCCACGGCAACAACTCCACGGATTTCTTCGCAGAAGTAGCCGAATACCTGAACAACTATGGCAACGATGTAATCCGCTTCACCAAGAAAGAGCAGATTCAGGTACGAAATATCCCAGAGGAATATCTCACCAACATCTACGCCTTCTTCAAGAAACTGGGCGTCTATCAGATAGATTATCCTGTGGTGGTTACCAACCTCACCTGCTGTACGGGAGCCGATACCTGCCGCCTCGGCATCTGTTTGCCAAAGGGTGCCATCGACGGTATCGCCAAGCAACTTCTCAATAGCAATCTGAACCTCGATGCCATTCCTGACTTTGAACTCCGCATGAACGGCTGTACCAACATCTGTGCATTGGCCAAATGGGGCGACTTGGGATTCAGTGGACGTGTGGGACGTGTAGGAGATGATCCATACCCTGCCTATACGGTTTGGTTGCCTGTCAAGGGCAAACATGAGATCGACCTCCAACAGGGTTATATCGCAGCCAAGAAGATTCCTGCCTTTGTAGAAGATTATCTGAGAGATGTCATCCAGGAGCAAGCCAACTATGCTGACTACTACGATTATGTAGCAAAGCGTGGTGCTGGTTTTATCAAGGAATTGATAGCCAAGTACAAGGAGATAGCTCCGTTTACAGAAGAACCGGATACCTTTTATGATTTCGGCGACGACGAAAAGTTCTCGCTCATCAAATATGGTAAAGCAGAATGCTCAGCCGGTCTGTTTGATATCATCGAGATCGACCAGGATAGCATCAGGGAGAAACTCGGAGAGATAGACAAGATATTGGGCGATGATAAGTCGCACACAGATCTCACGAATCTCACGGATATTGTAAACGAAGAGGACGCAAAGAAGATAGAGAAACTCCTCCACGACATCGTGTTCTCGGAGAACCGAATGCTGCTCGTTACCCGTGGTCTCGACCCACGCACCGACGAGGATGTATATAATGGATTTGAGAAGGAATTCATCGCTGCCGGCATCATCCCTCAGAAGTTCAAAGTATTGACAGAAAAGGCAAGAAACAACAATTTATTGATAGCAGAGAAGCCATTGATTGATGAACTCGCACAGCTGCTCAATGACCTCTATCAGAACATGGATGATTCATTGCAGTTTAAATTGTCAAGCGATAGTTCTCAGACGGATGCAAAAGATTCCAAGGAAAAGGACAATCAGAAAGAAAAATCCGTGAAATCCGTGTGCGTTTCCGAAAGCAAGAATGCCAATGATAAATCTGTGGAATCTGTGAAATCTGTGGGACAAAAAAACGGAAGCGAGAATGAAGAAAAAGAATCTGCGGAATCTGCAGCCATATCCCCTGATGTAAAGAAAGACTTCCGAGGCGTGATGTGTCCGATGAACTTTGTAAAGACAAAGATTGCTCTCACACCAATGCAGAGTGGACAGATACTGGAGATTCTTCTCGATGATGGTGCACCTATCGAAAACGTTCCAGGCAGCGTGAAAGGCGAAGGCCACACCATACTCTCTACTGAAAAGATAGAAAACTACTGGAAAGTATTGATTAGGAAAAAGTAGAAATTCATTAATCTATGTCAATATGGACTATCTTCCTATAACGATTAAAATCGTCTCCGCCAACATACTCATCGTTGGCGGAGGGAAGGTAGCGACCCACAAGGCTCAGATACTCGCCCGCTTCACCACTCATGCAACGGTTGTAGCCCCAGAGATTACAGAAGAGCTGAAGGCACTACCCTTCCATATCAAAGAGAAAACTTTCGAAGCTGCAGATCTGGATGATGTACAACTCCTCTTTGTATGTACAGGAGATCATGAGTTGAATCACCATATCAAAGAACTTGCAGCAGAACGGCATATTCTGACCAGCGTTTGCGATGACCCAGCTCAATGTGATTTCATATCCCCAGCCATCTATCGCGATGACAACCTCACCATTGCCGTTGGAAGTGACTCCAGGGATGTAAAAAGAAGCATCCGAGTAAGAAACAGAATAAAAGAATTGATAGAAAATGGTACATTACAAATCGATTGACCAAAGCCAGTTCGCTGAAGGAACCGACATCAAGGAGCAGGAAAGAGTCTTCGATGATTTTCTACAAGATACACTCTTGGAAATACAAGGAAGTCATATCAACAAGACAAACAGAATTCCCCATAATGTTCATATCAGCAACCTGCCCGATGAGGAAGTTCCTTATATCTTCCTGAGAACCTGCAACCGCAGCGAGATATATTACGGTGAAGGTGAAGTACCCGATGAGGTGGCTCGCCATCTCTTTCGTGTGGTATCAGGTCTGGAATCAGCCATCGTTGGCGAAAGAGCCGTTCAGGGACAGGTAAAGGAGGCATATTACACCGCCAAGGCGCAACGCCCCTTGACAGCCGAACTCCATCGCCTTTTCCAAAGCGCATTGCAGGTTGGCAAGCGGGTTCGCAACGAAACCGAGATTTCGCATGGTGCCGTATCCCATAGTCTTGCAGCCCTCGAGATTATCGAATCTTTGGGAAACGTAGATGTAAGGAATGCGAGAATCACCATCATCGGTGTCAACAAACTGACCAGCGACATCCTGAAGTTCCTCCAGAACAAAGGAGCCAGAATGGTGTTCCTCGCCAACCGCAGTCAGATCAAGGCACATTACCTTGCCGATCCGCTCGGCATCAAGGTATATACCCTGGATGAGAAGCAGGAGTTCCTGGCACAAACGGATATCCTCATCAGTGCCACCTCAGCGCCTCATCTCATCATCCGCAAGGAAGACATCCCCGAGCAGAAGCAGTTGCTCGCCATCGACCTCGCCTTCCCTCGCGACATCGATTCCCGCCTCAGCGAACTCCCCAACGTCCAGCTCTACAACATCAGAGACGTGGAGAAGAAGGTGCGTGAGAACATCGAAGTGAGAGGAGCCGAAGTAGAAAAAGCCGAAGCCATCATCGAAGAAGAGATTCTGGAGATGCAGGAGGCTTTAGAAAGGAGAAAGAAATATATTTCATAATAATTTTATTCATAAACTTAACCGACATTTTTAAAGATGAATAAAAAGATTAGAGTCATTGCAAGAGGCAGTCGTCTCTCCCGACTGCAAGTAGAGGAGGTTTTCAAGAACTTCCCGGAACTCGCCTACGAGATCAAATACCTGGAATCTTACGGCGACAAGAACCAGCAGATTTCGCTCCTGAACGGCGAAGCTCCTGCTGACATCTTTACGAGAGAACTCGACGATGCCATCCGTCAGGGAGATGCCGACATCGCCATCCATTCAGCGAAAGACCTGCCCTATCCTCTGCCTGAGGACATCGAGGTCATCGCCCTCTTCCCTGCTTTCGACACCACCGATTCGCTCGTGAGCAGAGACCACAAGAAACTGGCAGAACTCCCTGCCGGCAGTATCATCGGAACCAGCAGTCCGCTTCGCAAGAAAGGTTTAAACGAATTACGTCCAGACCTGACCATCAAAGGCATCCGCGGCTGCATTGAAGAAAGAGTTCAACAGGTGAAAGATGGCAAATACGATGCTGCCATCGTAGCTACCTGTGCCCTGAAGCGACTCGGCATGGAGAATGAAATCGCCGAAGTGCTCCCTTTCCCAACCCATCCATTACAGGGCTTCCTTGCCATCACCGCTAAGAAAGGAAGCCAAGCATTGCAGCAGGCATTCGCTTCCAAAAGCATTCTTGATAAGCAAGGCACCGTATCCCTCGTCGGCTTCGGTCCTGGCGACCCGGATCTCCTTACCATCAAGGCTGCGAAAGCCATCGATGCCGCCGACATCATCTTCTATGACGACCTCATCGACAATTCCTATCTGGCAGATAAGAAAGCCGAGAAGATTTACGTGGGCAAGCGTGCCGGCTATCATCACAAGGAACAGGCTGACATCAACCGTCTTCTCCTCGAAGCAGCACGAGAGGGCAAGAACGTGGTTCGTCTGAAAGGTGGCGACCCGATGATTTTCGCCCACGGCAGCGAGGAAATCGAGTACCTGGAGAGTAATCTCATCCAAGTGAATGTCATCCCAGGCATCACCACAGCCTCAGCCCTTGCCGCATCCCAGAAAATCAGTCTCACCCATCGTGACTTCTCATCAAGCGTAGCCCTGGTCAGCGGTCATACTCCGCAGCCCGTAACTCCTGATGCAGAAACCCTGGTATATTACATGGGTGCCAAACAACTGCAGGCAATCGCTACCCAACTCATCGACAAGGAAGGCTGGGCATTCAACACCCCAGTACTCCTCACCTACAACGTGAGCCGCCCAGACGAGCAGACCTTCGAGACCACCCTTTGGAATCTGAGAAACGGAGAGATGCAGAATCTCCCTACTCCATTGATTGTACTCATCGGCTACGTGGCAGGTCTGAAGCATCATCAGGCATCGGACATCAAGCCAACGCTCTATACAGGTACTCTCCCAGCGATAGAGAAGCGCAAGGCTGATTACACCTATACGCCGCTGATAGAGATCAACCACGACAATACCTACTTTTCTTCTAAATACGACGATAATGGTTGTTATAGATTTTACAAAGGAAAAGGGGCTATTTTGAGATCAGAATATGAAGGAGATGAAGAAGCTGAATACTTTCTCTTTACAAGCCAATATAGCGTTGACCCGACACTTGACTACTATCCTGATCTACTCGAAGTACAAGAAGACCATGTGTTTATCGCCATTGGTAACACCACAGCAGAGGCTTTGCACCGAGCAGGCATCAAAAATGTGATAAAGGTAGAGAAAGACAATCGCTACGGAGTGATAGAATGGTTCAAAAAAGAAAAAGAGAAAATTGATAAAGCTAAGCCACGGTACGAATTGATTGAAAAGCTGTTTAAAGAACTGCCATGTGAAAAAAGCAATGCCCTTTTTGACAAGGAAGCTGATTTCCTAACATGGTATGAAAACAATTACATCTTCTATCCACACTCATCCTTGTCTTCAGAGACCATTACTTTGGCCTTGCAGGAATTGGGATTCAACGTAACGAGCGTCATCGCCTATAACAATGAACTCCCGAACCATCCGCGCCGTGTGAATCCCAACCATTTCAAGCGCATCGTCTTCACATCGCCTTCTACCATCGACAACTTCATCAAACTGTATGGCAAGTTGCCTGAGGACACCGAGTTCATCACCCGTGGGCCCATCACGCAGGATCATTTGGAAGAAATATTAAATAAATAGATTGCAAAGAATCAAAACAGACATAGATATGAAAAGATTTAGAGAATTACGTAAAGACCAGGCTACTCGCGACAAGTATGCCGATGTATCACTGAATGCCGCAGACTTCATCTACCCTTACTTCGTAGTAGAGGGCGAGAACCAGAAGGAGGAGATTTCCACCATGCCAGGCATCTATCGCTTCAGCATCGATACTCTTCTGACGGACATCGAGGAAATCAAGAACCTCGGCATCAACAAGGTGCTCCTCTTCGGAGTGATTCCTGATGAGCAGAAGGATGAACGAGGCAGCGCTGCCTATGCCGATGATGCCCTCATCGCCCGTGCCGTGAAAGCCATCAAGGCTGAATTTGGCAAGGACATCATCGTCTTCACCGACGTCTGCCTCTGCGAATACACCAGTCATGGTCATTGCGGACTCCTACATCATCACGATGTAGATAACGATTCCACCCTCCCATTGCTCGCCGAAGAAGCCTACGTTCATGCCAAGGCAGGCGCTGACTTCGTTGCTCCTTCAGCCATGATGGACGGACAGGTGGAAGCCATCAAGAACCGTCTTCGTGAAGGTGGTCTCGACAAGCAATGCAAGGTATTGGCATATTCTGCGAAATACGCTTCAGCCTTCTATGGCCCATTCCGAGATGCAGCCGATTCAGCTCCAAGTTTCGGAGACAGAAAGAGCTACCAGATGGACTTCCGCACCCACGACCAGGGTCTCGATGAGATTGCAGCCGATATAGAAGAAGGAGCCGACTGGACGATGGTGAAGCCAGCGATGCCATATCTCGACATGATAGCCCGCGGCGTAGAGAAGTTCCCTAACATCCCGATGGTAGCCTATCAGGTAAGCGGCGAATATTCAATGCTGAAGGCAGCCGCCAAGCTCGGTTATCTCGATGAGAGCCGTGTAGCATTCGAGAGCCTCATCGCCATCAAGCGTGCCGGCGCCCAGTACATCATCACCTATTATGCCAAGGAGATTATTGAAAAAGCAGAAGAGTGGAATATTAAGATAGGTTAATATGAAAGAAAGAAAAAACTCAGCCGCCGCTTTCGAGCAGGCAAAACAGATAATACCAGGCGGAGTCAATTCGCCAGTAAGAGCATTGAAGAGCGTGGGAACCACCCCGCTCTTCGTCCGTGACGCCAAGGGTCCATACATCTACGATATCGATGACAACAAGTTTATCGATTTCTGCATGTCATGGGGCGTCTTTATTCTAGGTCATAACAACGACAAGGTGAGCCAGGCAGCATCCGATGCCATCTTCCACGGAAGCAGCTTCGGCATCCCTACCCTTGCCGAAACCACCCTTGCCGAGAAGGTAAGAGAATCCTTCCCATCCATGGAGCGCCTTCGCTTCGTTAACAGCGGAACCGAGGCTACCATGTCAGCCATCCGCGTGGCTCGTGGCTTCACCGGTCGCGACATCCTCGTTAAGTTCGAGGGCTGCTATCATGGTCATGCCGACCATCTTCTGGTAAGCGCCGGATCTGCCGTAGCCAAACTCAACAATGCATCATCAGCAGGAGTACCAGCCGGTTTCACCCAATATACCGTGGTACTGCCCTACAATGATACCGAGGCTTTGGAGAAGTATTTCGCCAAGAATGGCGACAAGGTAGCTGCGCTCATCATCGAACCGGTAGCCTGCAACATGGGCGTGGTTCCTCCAACCCGAGAGTTTATCGAGGCAACCCGCAAGGTAACCCGGGAGCATGGCGCCATCCTGATATTCGATGAAGTCATCACCGGTTTCCGTCTTTCTTATGGCGGTGCCCAGAAGCGATTCGGCATCACTCCGGATATGACTACCGTAGGAAAGATCGTTGGTGGCGGATTCCCTGCCGCAGCCTTCGGAGGTAGAGCCGATATCATGAGTGTTCTGGCTCCTGAGGGTCCTGTTTATCAGGCAGGCACCCTGAGTGGCAACCCGGTAGCAATGGCAGCCGGCTACGAAACCCTGAAGCAGTTGGGCGAACCGGGCGTTTACGAACTCCTCGAAGAGCGCAGCAACCGCTTCCTCTCCCGTCTTGAGAAGATAGTAGAAGGCAAGGGCATCCAGGTGAACCACGTAGGCACGATGTTCACGATGTTCTTTAACGACCAGCCTGTGCGCAACTTCCAGGATACGAAGAAAAGCGACCAAGAACGTTTCGCCCGCTATTTCCGCAACATGCTGGATCGTGGCATCTATGTAAGTCCATCGCAGTTTGAGGGCAACTTTATCTCTCTCTGCCACACCGATGAGATACTCGACTACGTATTGAAGTCGATAGAAGAGAGTATCGAATAGAAAAGATTTGTATAACAAGAAAGTAAAGTCACAATACTCAGCACCATCAGCCGGATATTGTGACTTTTTTTCAGAATAGAACTTTGCAGGTGGGTCAGGAACGGGCTGAAAGCCCAAAAGCTCCTAGCCCAGGGCAGCACCCTGGGTACACTCGCAGTCAGCAATGCGCCCTGCAAGGGCAAAAGCTTAAAAATGTATTGTTTTTCAAAGTTTTCTCCCATTTTCCTTGCACTATCCAAATAAAAAACGTATCTTTGCAGCGACATAAATAACAATATAATTAATAGGAGGAACAGAATTATGGCACTAGCAATAAAAGCAATACCAACACTCTATGGTGAGGAAGCTCGTCGTTTCCAAGAAATGGCAGACGAAACAGAGCGCAAATATGATATTAGTCCCAAGCGAGACATCAAAAAAGATCCTCGCTACCGTGCTATGCGCACAATACTCGAAAGGTCGAACATAAATTATTAACAGTATGGGATTTCTTGAAGATAAATGCATATTAGACTTGATAACGGATGACATTCTTACCGAGTGTCATCCTTTTGTTTGTGGCGATGATGATATGGATGAATTCTTTTCCAAAGATGCATTAACTTATACCCACTATAAAATGGGAAAATCTTATTGTTTTCGATTAAAAGACGACCCACAGAATATAGTTGCTTGCTTCACCATTTCAAATGATAGCATTCGTATATACGATTTACCAAGCAGCAGACGTAATGCTATGTGGGGAATAACTCATAGAGAAAAAATGCTCACCAGTTAAGAACAAGGCTGATGTTTAGTGATTTACTAGCCGATTCCCTATAAAACAAGATATTTCTAAACTGGACAGAATACCGCTTGTAACAGTTCTATCTATTTATATCCCCAAACTCTGACACTCGAAACAGGATTCTAGCGACCCCGCGTTTCACGGGGGCGCTAGAACTAAATATAGAATATCAATCTCGTAATAAACGAATCTCACTTCCAAATTCCGTCTTTATTCCTCTTTATATGCCTCATATTCCTCACGAGAGATTGGAGTCTCTGGGTCAACAATCAACACTTCATCATAGGTCAAGCCATAGAGATGATAGAAAAACAATATGATGGCATTGACATTTATACTAAAACAGAAATCCACTATTAGATGAAATCAAAGCTGATTTCGAAAAGTCGGCAAATGATTTAAAAGAGAAATAGTTTCTTGCAAATCCAAATAAAACTGGTTATAAAGCAGCATATATTCAAGGCTTTTGCCCTTACAGGGCGCAGAGGGACAACGCCCTAATACCCAGGGTGTTGCCATGAACTAGGAGCTTCTGCCCTTTACCTTTCCGCTACGCGCCGGTGACCGTTGGTTCAGGGCGTGTGGTGGCTAGGAGCTTTGGGGCTTCAGCCCGTGCTTGAACCACATGCGAAACTTGACTCACCTTCGGCAAATGCCCTTCAATTATATAAAATGAAGCTACTTTTTGTGATTTTTCTTTTCAAAAAGTTTGTTTTATCAAAGAATCTTTGTATCTTTGCAGCAACAGAACTCGTTTGCATCCCATTAGAACTGCAAGCGAGTCATTTTTTTTATTTAAAGAAAAATCTTTTTTCTCTAAACTAATGTCACTATTGCCACACTTTCTGATAACACTCTGGTATTTAGCGTTTTAAGCGTGGCAATAAGGGCATTTTTTATTGTCACCTATTGCCACAATCCTGTTTTTTATGCTTTCCTCTTCACCCAAACCTTATGGCTACCACGACCTAACGAATCTATCGGCGAAGTCTTGTCATTTGTCAGCTCCTTCAGTT
>ERZ1031719.820-NODE-820-length-10729-cov-13.422616_pt1 | contig 10729 bp, 8 predicted proteins | sample MGYA00516702_ERZ1031719 | MGnify/ENA primary metagenome ERZ1031719 (study PRJEB33719, sample SAMN04261227) | wastewater metagenome | biome: rural village; feature: human; material: feces | host: Homo sapiens | place: El Salvador | collected 2013-01-07 ...
ACTCACTTTATTTGATGAATTTTAATAACCGTGCGATTTTATCGCATCAGTACTATTTAGCGATTATAAAGATACTCATTTTCTGTGAGTTATACAAACTTCAGAGCCTTTTTTATTCCAAAATTACGTTAAATCACGCTTGTGAATTTTCACTTGCGAAACTTTAGAAAGTAATTGATACTGTTTTGTTTATACTCTCCGTCCTAACGTTTATATCATTATTACCATTTGTACAACAATCATTCCCCTATATCAACTAATATAATTCTAAAAGCTTTATTTACATTCTATCGGATCCTTGGGTTGGAACATAATTAGCAATTCTATCAAATCACAATCCACATCTTTATTTGCATACTTTTCAATCTTACTCTTTTTTATTACATAATCTGCATACAATGCATATTCTCTTGGTATTTTATTATTGTTAAGTTTGATGCCAGACCCCATTACCTTTGCAAAATAAGCACCAATATAATAAATCTCGTTTATTCCATATATTGCATTTTTGATACATAGTTCCCGAAAATGGAAATAGTCAACAATCTGCTCTGGCTGAAACAAGTAAAAGATAGAATCTAAATCATACAGCGACATAGCTATTATTGGTGAAATTTGCTGATAGGTTTTCAAATAGCTGAGAGTTGATATTCCTGGAAAAGCATCAAGCGTAATGCAAACATTATATAAAGTTAAGGATTTCACATAATCTAAGCCATGTTTTCTTAAAGAATAATACTCAGTAGAATTTAACATACATTCTACACATTTCAATCCTTGTTCATGGGCATCAATTATGGCTTTTTCTGTATCATTCTCAATAGATGCAGCATCGCCTTGTTTTGATAATTCCGTTAATCTTTTACTCTTTACTTGAAAAACAATCCCTGCATTCTTATAAGAGAAAAACACATCAATATCTGTAATCATATTGGAAGACTTCGTCTTTGTTATAGGTATATGAGCATAAACATTCTTTAGAAATCTACGTTGTACAATTTCTAAGACCAGTTTTTCTGCAATATCTCCACGAATACTTCCTAATTTCTTACCAAAGCTAAGAGAATCTTGTAACCAATAAAAAGGCGTTTCATTCATCGCAACAGATATAGCACTCTCATTTACACAAAAATACCCCCTATTATTTGGCAATTCAATAATAGGATATTGAATATAACTATTAAAATCTGTAATTTTACGAATTCTCTTTGCAATTTGACCTTCCAATCCAAAAGAAAGAGCCTTAATAACAGATTGTTCTTCAGGACTAAATTTCTTCTTAATAATATTGGGCTTAATTGTAAAAGCATTCATGGGTGAAATATACTCATGGCGTTTCCATTTTTCTGATCTACGCCTTTTAATTTGTTTCTCTATACAGCACTTCAACTTTGTTAATGTACTGGTTAATACATTTATATCAAAATGGTATTCATTTTTCAGAACATTATATAAGAGTGGCATATTATACTTTTTTCTGGCGAAATCAACATATTGCCAGTCATAAGCCAAATCTCCTTCATAGAAGAACACCTCAACAAATTGATTAGATAAATCATTCTTTTGGAGATACAAAGAATGTAAATCATCCATCAATTTATATACTTCTCTTGTAAAATCATCATCAAGTGTTATGTCCCATGTTTTATCAAGCACTACATTCTGAATCCATAAACCTGCTAAGAAATTTAACTCAGAAGACAACATTCTATCTTTATTTGCATCCTGTCCATGCTTTAGCTGAGACTCAATTCCTATGGTTTCAAAAAACGCTATATATCCTAGTACTCGACCAAATGAGAAATAAGAACTAAGTTCATTTAATCTATCATAAATTTCTGTTTCACTCATGAGCTCCATTTATATTATGTAGAAGGTGTACTTATGCAAAGCACACCTTCTTGTTTGATTCTGTTAATTTGATTAACCCTTCTATAGTTGTATCCGTGAAAGCTCGCCAAATATCCAGATGGACAGGCTGGTAATCACTGAAAAGTTGACCTACATATTGTATCTCAAACACGAGTCGGAAATCATCATCCGCACATTCTGGATGAACTTCTTTCTTTGTACCAACCCGAGCTATTTTTATAATATACAAATCTCTTACTCCCTTTCTCTTAAAATAAGGCATAAAGTAATATAGCTTATTCAATGCCACAGTTGAGGGAAATTTCTTACCTGTATAGTATATTTTAGCAGAGCGATCCAAATACTGCTCCATGTTGTCAGTCTTGACCAAACTTATAAGCACGTTTTTGTTTGAATCAAACGTATCAAAACCCATAGACAACTGCGGTATCGATGAAGTAGCAGAGCGAGTATTGTCTACAATGCAGTTCGGGTATTCAACCTTAACTTCATTTAAATCTAATACATGTACTGCCATTACTTTTTGCAAAGCTCTTACCACATACCACATCAATACTGGAGGAACAGCATTTCCAATAGCCTTGTATTGGCGAACCTGTGAAACAGAATCAAGCCTAAAAGAGTCAGGAAACGATTGGATACGAGCTGCCTCTCTTGTAGAAAATCGTCTGTACCGCCCATCCACCATGAATACAGGATCGGTGCTGTTCAAGCTAACCTTAGCCAAATGAGCACTTACTGTATTACATGGCTCATTTAGATTCATAGCTCGTCCCTTGTTCATTTTCTCTCTAACAGCCATCATTCCTGCAACAGCCTTCTCACTGAAGAAGAGTTTCTCGTCCTTGTTGGCATCTTCCATTATAACATCACCAAGAACTTTTCGTTCAGACGCATAGACTTTCTGAGGATATTTGAATTTAACAAAATCCTCTTCATTATGAAATCCAACAATTATAACACGTTCTCTCTTTTGTGGCACTCCATACTCAGAAGCGTTAAGCAATTTGTGAACAACCTTATAGCCAGCATTCTCAAACTCCTTAATTATCATTGGGAAAGCCTTACCATTATTTGCAGAAAGGATTCCCTTTACATTTTCTGCTATGAAAAATCTTGGTTGCCGGGCTTTCAAGATTTTTACCATCTCAAAGAACAGCATACCTCTTTCGTCTTTATAGCCCAAACGCGGAGGATTCTGTGCAGAAATAGAGAAAGATTGGCATGGGAACCCACCTATTAACATATCAAACTGAGGCATTTCATCAATGTTGATTTCTCTAACATCCTTGACAATGCACTTGTGGCTAAAGTTCTCATTGTAAATTTTGGTGCAGTACTCATCATTGTCTACCGAATAGACAATATCGAAGGGGTTCTCTGCATACTCTTTTCCAAGAAACGAGAAACCGCCGACAACACCCAAATCCATTCCGCCACACCCACAAAAAAGTGATGCTACTTTTATTCTTTCCATGTCAACAATTCTGTTGGTTTGAATATTTCTGAAGAGAACGATATCTCCATTCCGTTGCGAGATTCAGCTTCTATCTTATCTGATTTGTATAATGCCACAGGATTTCGTAAAACGAAGAGTGTTCTATCTTGTTCACTAAGCATAAGGCGATATACGCAATAATGCTCTTTTATAGTACCTGCTACATTCCACTCGTTTGAAGACATATGGAATCCATACATCTGAATCTTTTTCTTACTGATAGTGGTTTTAACTTCTATATAGCGATGATTTTCCGTGCCATCTGCTTCATAGCTGTCAATATCGAAACCTGGGTGGTAAGCAGGGCTGTCTACAATTTGTACGAGACGGACGAACTTCTCATATCCATTTATCTTTAAGCGCATTTTCTCATGACCACAAATTATAGCCTCTCCTAAGTTTCCGATATCTTTTGTTGTTCTATCATTAGAAGAAACAACTTCCTTGATCCGATCCTCGAAAACGACATCTATTTCTCCTGCACGTTCAATAATAGAACGAATGTCAGTCTTGAACAACTCAGGATTCATTGAATCGTTTACATAATCGAACCAATAAGGCTCCAATCTTGTCAACTCTATAGTCGCGATATCTTTCTTCCCATAGAACTTATCGTATCCGTCAAACCAACTTTTATCTTCAGCAAAAGTCTTTAAAATAGAGAACTCGTTGCTCTTTAAGGTGAAATATCCGTGATTCTTTGACAGAAGATTGGCAATTTCCATATAATCTAATATGTCGCCAGCGTATCTTGTCATATCGCCTTTAGTTCGTGCTTCACCACGCAATGATTGACATCTTGGATCATCTGGATTATAATATCTTACCTTGTTTTTCCGATTAGCCAATATTGTTTCTGCAATTTCTTTAGGAGAAAATTGACCACTTGTTACACGAATGTCATTGAAAATACAATATGTTGCTTCTTCGGCAGAGATAGACATCTCTTTTTGGGCATTTCTATTGCTAAGAATTTCGTTGCCAGCCATAAGAACCTGAATAATTGTTCTTGCTGGTTTAAACTTGATGTGATGAGAAATTATGTCTCTAACATCATTTGATTTCATGTGACCACCAGGAAACTGAAAAGAGAACAGGAACAAACGCAAAAATTGTGTCAAATCCTGATTTTCATGCAGAAACTTAGCCATTTTAGATGTCTCTGTCACATCATTCTGCTTGTCTTCTGTGTAGAATCCAAACAATGCAGGGATTTCTGTTCGCCAGTTGTCAAGAGTTTTCTTTTTTGCGTCGATGTTTCCTGGGAACATCTTTATTGCATTAAAATATTTTTTGCTGTATTCTTCACATGAGCACTTTGGTATTCGGCAACACTCATTAGCCATATAGAGTAGCACATTCTCAATGTTGCCCTTAAACCGAGGTCTCACAAAGTGTATGCGATACCAATCTTTATTAGGTATCTGGTAATATGTTATTTTATTTTCTTCCATAAGTTCTTTTTTAGATGTTCAGCTATTGCTTGAGCCATTAATGGTGGAACAGCATTGCCTACTTGTTTATATTGACTTGTCTTACTACACAAAAAGATGAAATTATCTGGGAAAGACTGTATTCTCGCACTTTCTCTCACTGTAGGAACTCTATTCCATTTATAATGGAAATGGTGTCTATGCCCCGTGTCTATCGTTATACTTGGGCGCTGACTGTTTAACCGAGTCCATGCGATATGTACTTTTCTTGTCTCTTGCAAATCCTTAGGCAAATCTTTGTAATTGCCACCATCAGGAACCATTGAAATTATTCGTTTCGTTTGCTCATTATGGATGGTAATTTCATGGTTATAAACGCCTAAGCTATTGCGTCTTTCAAGTTTTTGATATTCTGATTGCGCTTCTATAGGGTAGGTTGCTCCTTCTTCCAAGCTTCCTTCAGGCAAATCAGACAACGCTTCACTTGTCGTTACTTTATGTTCTACAGCCGGTATTTCAAAATCAAATGTACCATTTAACATACCTACAAAAAACGCACGTCTGCGATTTTGTGGCACACCATAGTCAGAAGCAGTCAAAACTTTCGTTTGTACGTTATAGCCCAACGATTGAAAGTCCTCAATAATGGACGCTTTAATAATACCATCACCCATAGAAAGAATATTTGGCACGTTCTCCATAACAAAGGCCTGTGGTTTGAAATATTCCACCATTCTCACAAAGCCTTTATACAATTGGTTTCGTTCATCGTCAACGATACGTTTACCAGCTATAGAAAATCCTTGACAAGGAGGTCCTCCTATAATGACATCAACTTGCTGACCATCTAAAAGCTTTTCTACTTCTGAAGGGTCCAATGATGCCATATCTGCACATAGAATTTTGCTCTGCTTGTGGTTGAATTTATATGTTTTCAAGGCATCTTTCCATATGTCAATGCCTAACAAGACATGATAGCCAGCCTCTTCAAATCCTAAAGAGATGCCACCACACCCACAAAACAAATCCAAAACAGTATTATAATTTATCTTATTCATTAATTATTCTTTTATACCTTATTGTCAAATCGTACCAATTCTGTCAAATCAACCTCAAGCAATTCTGAAATTTTCATCAAACTTGCTAAATCTGGTTGAGAAGTATTAGTACACCATTTAGAAATGGTTGTTTGATCTTTACCAAGTTGCTCTGCTAACCATTTGTTGGTTCGTTTTTTATCTGCAAGAACAACTTTCAACTTATTTAAATCTTTATTAGCCATATTTCTTTTTTGTTTGCAAATATAGAAAAAATAATCCACAAAATCAAATTGCCTCCAAATATTTATGGAAGTTTAGCAATTAAATGAATATAAATCATTTTCGGTATATTTACCCTGAATCGAGTTCAACTTACCCTAATCCCCCATTCTGCGTATATGATTGTAGTTTATCAAAAATAGAAACGAACTTGTTGATAAATTCTACAAGTTAGACAATTCTGCCGTCCTAATAGATTCAAAATAAAATAAGAAATAAACAATTACCCAACACATTATACAGATCATGTAATTCCCAACCACGTGGTTGGCATGCTCAGTTTTCTCTCTTTATATTAGGGGCTTTTCGAGAATTATAATTTGAACCATCGAAATAATTCGGATAGTTCGACATGCGTTTCTTTCCTTCATCCTTTCCTTTATTTTTGCCCTCTTTCCTATATTCTTTCCTTCATGATTAAATGGAAATCTCTAAATGTTGAGCAATTATACTCTTTCATGTCACCTTTCGTGCCATCTTTCATGTCAAAAATGACAATAAAAGAAATAATCCAAAAGGATATTTTATCATATTTTGCACATAATATAATACCTGTTATTACGTGCAAAATCCATTATTATACATTGATAATCAACACTGTACATCATCATAAGAGAAAAAGCAATTGACTTAGCTATATCCTCCCTCATCTATTAAATTCTTTCTTGCTCCCTTTCTTGCATTTTCATGAAACAGGATTTATCTAATCATACATATTGCACATAATCACACGGCTATGATTATATGCAAAATCCGTGATTATAATTTGATTATCAACAATATGCTTAAAGTGTTAGAATCGAAAGATGAGGTATTGCATCGAAGCGTCCCTACAAAGAGGCTTTCTCCACCAACATATCATGAAAAGCTTTGAAATCAAACAGAGACAACAAACTGCTCACACCTATTACAAATTCCACCAACTGAGTTTTATTATTATTTAGCATATCATTCCATCTATATTCCAAGATTATGTCGTACCTTTGCACCCGAAGATAAGCGTTCTGTAACACAAAGGACGGAAGCGGCTCGGATTCAGTGCTTTGCACTTGTTTCCAGAGATTTACAATTTGAGGCTAAAAAAAGCGGTACAACTTTACCGTTAAGGCATTGAAAACAAGCACATTGCATTTGTCACCCATTTTCTCTGCACTTGTAAAAAGGGTAGTTGTACCGTTTAAAAGATAAAAGCTTAACTATCAGCAACATCCACATGTTGCATCGGAAAGTAACCCTTTGCATCAGAAAATGTTTTTTTTTGGCAGCAGGAATAACTCGTCAGAGTCAATAAATTAAATACAACGCAGATAATATGGCACAGATAATATTGAATCATATAGATATTGAAATTTGGAACAAACGCCACGTTCAGTTCCAGCCCCATGATGATGTCAGACATCATCATGGGAATCAACGGAAGTGGAAAGACCACATTCCTGAAGAATCTATAACAGCTTTTGCATTGGCAAGAAATATTAAAATAACGTCAAAATATAGTATATATAATTATGGAATTACAAGACATTATTAGCAAGATAGAAATTTGGCAAGAATGGCATGATAGCTACAGTTACTACGTGCCTAAATTTATAGAAAGTGCCCAATCTTGCAAAAATTGGCAAGACTGGGACAAAAGCCTGTTCCACGAGTTTTTTGAACGAGGAGGAGATCAATGTGTATCTTCGTTAAAGCAAGGTTATTTTACAAAAGAAGAACAGAATAGTATAAAGGAAGATTGGAAAGAATTGGCTCCAATGCTGAAAGTAATTGCCGAAAGCCAAGATAAGCCATTATGGGATGTCTACGATAATATCAAGACATTTTTAAGACAAAGAACTAATCAGGACAGAAGGGCTGCCACCAATCGTCTTATAGCTTCACTGCAGCCAAACTTGCTTTGTACTATAATACAAGAGGATTATTTAAATGAAACTTTTAATCTCTTGCGAAATGCAGGGGTTGAAGACGTTCCAGAAGTTGATTTTAACAGCTGGTTCAAAAGTAGCCATCTACTATTGTCTTATTTCAAAGATAAATTAAAAAATAAATCTGTCTATGATATTTGTACTTACCCATGGCAGGTTCGTGATTTTTTAAAAAACTTATCAGAAATCCAAACACGTAATATGGAAAATATTCAATCATATATTAAACTTCTTAAAGCAAATAAGAACCTTGTTCTTACTGGTGCTCCAGGGACAGGCAAGACTTTCCTGGCAAAAGAAATAGCTAAAGCTATGGATGCTGAAGTAGAATTCGTTCAGTTTCATCCATCTTATGACTATACAGATTTTGTGGAAGGATTAAGACCGATAAAGAAAGGAGACATGCTTGGTTTTGAACGAATGGATGGAGCTTTCAAAACATTTTGCAAAAAAGGATTATTACGTTTAAGCAAAGATTCAATATATGTGTTTATTATTGATGAAATCAATCGTGGCGAGCTGTCTAAGATATTTGGTGAACTTTTCTATGCTATCGACCCGGGCTACAGAGGCGAGAAAGGTAAAGTAAAGACACAATATCAAAATCTCATTAATAAGGATGATGTCTTTGTTGATGGATTCTTTGTACCAGAGAATGTATATATTCTTGCAACAATGAACGATATCGACAGAAGCGTGGAAAGTATGGATTTTGCCTTGCGCAGACGTTTTGCATGGAAGGAGATAAAACCAGAAGATCGTTTAGAAATGCTTTCAGAAAAACTTGACCATGATACTTGCGGAAAAGCTATCAGAGTTATGAATGCTTTAAATAAAGAAATATTCAAAACTCGTGGTCTTGGCTCCGCTTATCAAATAGGTCCAGCTTATTTCTTGAAGTTAGACAAAGAACACTATAATGGCGATTTTACGGCATTATGGGATATGCATATAGAAGTTCTTCTAAAAGAATATCTTCGTGGTTATAGCAATGCAGAAGCAAAAGTAGAAGAGTTTAAGAACGTGTATTTTGATTCGTTGAACAATCAAACTGTAGATGTTGTTGGCTAATGATAACAATTCCAGATAATAACTATAAAGGAAAGGTCTGCCCTCTTCATGAAGCAGCAGACCTACTTCCTATTGCCAACAAACCCATCAGACAACTATGTGAGGAAAATGAGCATCTGCTTATTTTCCCATTGAGCATAGATGATACCGATGATAGGATTGGCGATAATACAATTGTAGATATCTATGCTGAAGATGAAAATTCTGCTAGATTAAAGACGGGGAATATAATGGGGTTTGTAGGACGCAAGAACCAACAACTGAAGATATATTCACGTTTTGACAATCATGGACACGATTACTTTCTTCACTATATGCTACAGAAAGTATTTTCGTACAATATCTTTAATCTAGATTTTACATCATCAGAAGATAATGTTTTTGAGTTCCTTGTTTATATGTTCCCGGCTATGTTGAAAAAAGCAATGCGTCAAGGCGTATATAAACAATACAGAAGATTCAGACACAATGACGCTAATGTTCATGGTACCATAGACATCAGTCGCCACATTAGAGAGAATATTCCTTTCCGAGGAACTGTTGCATATGATACAAAAGAATACAGTTTTGACAATTCGATAACGGAACTCATCAGACACACAATAGAATATATAAAAACTATGCCGACAGGTAATATAATATTATCGTCTGACAAGGTTGTGGATGATTGCATCAAAAAGATTGTTTCATATACTCCATCTTACTGTCATACAGAAAGAATAAAGATTATACAAGAGAATCTACTTCCTTGTAATCATCCTTTTTATACAGAATACACAGCTTTACAAAAACTATGCGTCCAGATTCTCCGTCAGGAAGAAATCAAGTATGGTACTAACGATGACAGAATTTACGGAATTCTCTTTGATGGGGCATGGTTGTGGGAAGAATATCTAAACACTCTATTGTGCGAAGTAGGATTTACACATCCTGAAAATAAGTTAGGAATTGGTGCAATCTATCTCTTTGAACATGGAGGACAAAGATTTCCTGATTTTTGGAAAGATGATATTGTACTTGATGCAAAATATAAAAGACTTGCCATTAATGGGGACCACCTTGACATTGACCGCGAAGATGTACATCAGATTATGGCATATATGTATAGATTAAAAGCACCTAAGGGTGGTGTTATATGTCCTTATGTTGGTGACGCCAATAAAGTTATTTCTCAAAGGATGCATAAAGATAGCTACTTGGGAACTCTATCTTTACATGCTGTTTCTATACCAAGAGATTGTAACTCGTATGAAGACTTCGTAACAAGGATCGCATATAATGAAAATGCTCTATTAAATGAGATATAATGACGATTAAATGTATTGAACTCTAATCTATCTCATTGTAGAGATAGATTAGAAAAAGAAATAGTGGACGCAGCTGCGTCCACTATTTCTTTCTATATTTTACTCGCCAAATTCCTTCTTCACGTCGAAGCAGGGACAGGCTTTAGCGGAAAACTCGTTGTGACCGTGGATGGTGGCGTGAGGGAATTCCTCCTTCAGCTGAGTGATGAGATCCAGCAGGGCAGCCTTCTGGTCGATGTAGATAAGCACATTATCCAATGATAGCTTTAATCCAGATGATACCATTTCTTTCGGACAAAGCTGT
>ERZ1031719.822-NODE-822-length-10710-cov-3.693759_pt1 | contig 10710 bp, 10 predicted proteins | sample MGYA00516702_ERZ1031719 | MGnify/ENA primary metagenome ERZ1031719 (study PRJEB33719, sample SAMN04261227) | wastewater metagenome | biome: rural village; feature: human; material: feces | host: Homo sapiens | place: El Salvador | collected 2013-01-07 ...
GACGGAACGGTTGTTACATATTATTACAAAAATAAAAACGAAGAACACACTCACACATGGTCTGCTTGGAAATACAATAACGATGCTGTTTATAATTCATCAAGTGATTATAAAGACGGCACGCAGACTCGTACTTGCTCCGCTTGTGGTGAAAGCGAAACAAAAGAGGCACCGAATACAGCTCTTCTTCGTCGCAGAGGTAATGCACTGTCGCTTGAAAGCAGTATCACTCTTGCAACTTACATTACCAAAGATGTAGTCGATTATTATGACGAAGTGTATGCCGAGTTTACCCGAAACGGTAAAACCGAAAAAGTATATCCGTCTGGTAAAACATTAACTTCAAATTCAATCGTTTATTGCATATTTGATTATACGGGTATTTCACCGCAGGCTTTAGGTGATGATGTAAGTATTACATTCTATGGCGTTAAAGACGGTGTGACATATAACGGTAATGCTTATAAATACAGTGTAACCGACTATATTAAGTCAACCTTAAATAAACCAACATCTTCTGCAAAGCTTAAAACTTTGCTGGTTGATTTGGTCTATTACGGCGAGGCTTGCCAGGTATATCAAAACTATAAAACCGATAATTTACTTACCGATATACTTACCGATGAGCAAAAAGCACTTCGCAGCACGGCTGATTTGAATTTAACAAATATCAAGAATGCAAGCTACGAAACCTGCGAAAACAGGCTTGTAAAGTTTGGTACGGCATTAAGGCTGAATAATTCGGTTGAAATTGCAATACCGCTGAATATGACCAATGTTACTCTTGATGACCTTTCATTCAAAGTAAAAATAGGTTCAAGAACATTGACATATACCTATGCCGAAAATCCGGATAATTTTGAAAAAGGCAAAGACGGTTATTGGTATTTCTATTTTGACGGTGTTTATGCAAATCAAATGAGTGATGAAGTATTTATCACTGCATACAAAGGCGATGAGCAAGTCAGCTATACACTTAAGTACAGTGTGGAATCCTATGCCGCAACTGTTACTGATGCAAAGTTAAAAGCAGTTACAGACGCAATGATGCGATACGGCAATTCCGCAAAAGCCTATGCAGGCAAATAATCGGCATATCAGTTTTAATTTTAGACATGAAATAATTAAGGAGGTATTAAGATGAAGGAAAAGTATATCAAACCTGATTCGTACATTCAAAAGTTTGCTGCCGTTGATGTAATTACGACATCCGGTGGCGGCGATGAACCGATTGTCACTCCACCTGATTGGAACGACTAAAGAGTAAAGGAGTCAAGATTTTATGTCTTGACTCCTTTTAATTGTTTGGCAATTGATGCCACCGGTTCAACCGGGGGATCTTTGCTGAAAAGATAAAAACAAACGGCAGATGATTTCTCATCTGCCGTCAGACTGTCGATAAAGTTTCCGAATCGCGCCAATAAAATAAATTAACCGTTTTAATGTTATCAGGATTCTTTTTTATCCTTGCTTTCCGCTTTTTCTTCGCCGCTTTTTTCATTGGCTTTTTGCGGATTTTCTTTGCATACAACCGCGGTTTGCACCTGGTGGTTTTTAACGCTTAAAACCTTTATCACAAGCCCTGCGGTTTCGATTTCAAAGGGCTTATTGCCATCGTCCGGAACGGAGCCGAGCGCGTCAAACACAAGGCCGCTGAAGGTGTCACATTCCTCGCTTTTGAGTGCAATGTCAAGTGCGTCTTCAATATCGTCTATATCGGGGTTGCCCGTGATTTTCCAGGTTCTTGAATCAAGCCTTTCAATTGATTCCTCGGGCTTAGCCTCGTCTTCGTCGTAATCAAAATCGCCCACAAGCTTTTCGAGCAAGTCGTTAATTGTTATTATTCCCGTTGTGCCGCCGTATTCGTCAAGCACAATCGCAAAATTATGGCGGCTCTTTTTCATGTTTTTAAAGAGCACATCAAGCTTAACGCTTTCGGGCACAAAGTAGGGCGGGCGCACCGCCTTTTTCATAACCGTTTCGCGGTCTTTTGTGTTGAGCCTGAAATAATCCTTGGCGTTTAAAAGACCCACAACATTATCAACGGTTTCATCGCAAATCGGATAAATTTTGTGCCTGCTGCCGTGAATTGTTTTATCCCATTCCTCGGGGCTTTCGTCCAGCCAAAGAAGGGAAACCTCTGTTCTGTGCACGGCGGCTTCGCCTGCCGTTAAATCGTCAAATTCAAACACATTTTGGATAAATTCCTGCTCTGTTTTATCTATTGCGCCGCTTTCACTGCCCACATCAACCATCATTCGGATATCTTCTTCGCTAACATCCTCTTCGGTTTCGTTTGGGTCTATTTTAAACAGGCGCAGCACCAAATTGGTGGAGGTCATAAGCAGCCAAACAATCGGCTTGAATATTATTGAGATAACATAAATAAGCCCCGAAATGCCGAGCGCCACCTTTTCCGCCTTGCGCATTGCGATTCGCTTCGGCACAAGCTCGCCGAAAATTATCGTGAAAAACGAAAGAAGCAGTGTAATCAAAATAACAATAATACTGTTGAGCGTGCCTGCGGGAATATTTACTCCAGTTTTCAAAATTGCTTCAACAATCGGACCCGCAAAGTTATCTGCGGCAAAAGCCGAGCCCAAGAAGCCGGCAAGCGTTATTGCAATCTGAATGGTTGCCAAAAAGTTTGAGGGCTGCGAAGTCAGCTTCACAAGATTTTTTGCTTTTTTGTTGCCCTCTTTGGCAAGCTTTGCCATTTTATTGTCGTTTACGCTTACTATTGCGATTTCCGCTGCCGCAAAAACTGCATTCAGCGCAATCAAAGCCACCTGCAATAATAGCAGAGGCCATATGGAACCGTCCAAAATCAATCCTCCGATAAAAAAATATATTTGTATAATATAATACAATAAAGCATAAGCTTTGTCAACACATCTTAAGCAAGCGAGAATAATCCGAACACGCCTCAAACAGAGCCTTTTCGGTGTATTTTCACTTGTCGGCTTTGCAAGGCGCCAGCCTTGCTGCATTCTCCGCATGAAAATCCACACGAAAATTCAACCGTTTGAGGTCAAGGATTTTTCGCGCAGATGATTTTTTGCAGAGCAAGGCACAAAACGCAGTTAATCCTTTCGGATTAACGAGTATTTTAACAAAGCTATGCGAGAAATCAGCAAACGAAAAACTTGTTCGGTTTACTCTCGCTTGCTTATGCAGTCGGGAGTCGAACCCGATATGCCTAAAACGGGACGACGCCGCGCCTGCCCGCTTTTGCTGCATTGCAGCTCTGTTCGAGTGCTTATTTTATCACGCACAGTGTGCTCGGTTAGAAGAAAAATCAAAATTTAAAAAACAAAATTTTGTGCCGCCATTGAGCTGATAAACCGGCTTTAAATTCAAATAATATTTATGGACGTCAAAATCAAATTTGTGAGCGGCTTTTCTTTGGCGTTTTTTATTCGTCAAATTCGCCAAAAAGAATTGTTACAAATTTGTAATTTTCGGAAAAACGCAGAAATTGAAAAAAATTTAAAATTGCACAAATTCCACTATTTAGGCGCAATTTGGGGAAATTGACCATATATATTGTTGTTTTTCATCTGAATTTATATGTTACAAAAGGGTATCGAATTATTAAAAGCACTTTATTTTTTGCTCGTGTTCTGCTATAATATGCAAGGTTTATAAGAATATCGCTTACATACGGTGTTTTATATTCCGCTTTTTAATGATAATTATTGCTTTTATATATTTCTATACTAATTACAGTATTCCGGTTTTAAAGAGGGAAGAGCTTTGGAAAATTTCGTTATTAACGGCGGCAAAGAGCTGTTTGGTGAAGTTAATATAAGCGGCGCAAAAAATGCCGCTGTTGCTATCATTCCGGCCGCAATTTTGGCGGATGATGTTGTAAGAATCGAAAACATACCCAATATTTCCGATGTTTCGCTCATTATCAAAATTCTTGATCAAATGGGTGCGGATATAAAGGTTGTAAATAAAGATACTATCGAGATAGACACACGCGTGCTGCAGTGCCGCCCCGTGCCTTATGAATTTGCCTCTCATTTCAGGGCAAGCTATTATCTTATCGGTGCCATGCTCGGCAGGTTTAAGAAGGCCGATGTCGCCCTCCCCGGCGGCTGCGATTTCGGTGACAGACCCATCGATCAGCACATTAAGGGCTTCAGAATGCTCGGCGCGGATGTTAATATAGTAAACGGCATGGTAAGTGCTCAGGCGGAAAAGCTTGTCGGCACATCTATATATATGGATGTTGTTTCCGTCGGCGCCACAATAAATGTTATGCTTGCGGCCGTTCTCGCAAGGGGACTCACTGTTATCGAAAATGCCGCAAAAGAGCCTCATATAGTTGATCTTGCGAATTTCCTTAATTCAATGGGTGCGGATGTTAGGGGAGCAGGCACGGATGTTATTAAAATCCGCGGCGTGGAAAAGCTTCACGGATGCACTTATTCCGTTATTCCCGATCAAATCGAGGCGGGCACATATATGGTTGCGGCTGCGGCGTGCGGCGGCGATGTGCTTGTTAAAAATGTTATTCCGAAGCATCTTGAATCCATCAGCGCAAAGCTTGAGGAAGCGGGTGCCGAAATAATAGAATATGATGATGCGGTTCGTGTAACGCGCTTTAAGCCGCTCACAAAATGCAATGTTAAAACTATGCCTCATCCCGGCTTTCAGACGGATATGCAGCCGCAAATGGCGGTTTTGCTTGCAATCGCAAAGGGCACTTCAATCCTTTCTGAATCCGTTTGGGATAATCGCTTTCAATATGTGGGCCAGCTTTTAAGAATGGGCGCCAATATTCAGGTGGACGGTAAAATTGCCGTTATCGAGGGCGTGGATCATTTAACCGGCGTTAAGGTTAAGGCCACCGATTTGCGCGCAGGCGCGGCAATGATTATTGCGGGCCTTGTGGCTCAGGGTCAAACCGTGGTTGAAAAAACCCAGTATGTTGACAGAGGCTATGAAAACATAGTTGAAAAGCTTTCCGCTCTCGGCGCGGATATCCGCAGAGTGCCTGCGGATCCGTCGGAAACGGTTGCAAATGCAGGCTGATAAATTTGATTTTTAGGGAGCATGTTTGCTCCCTTTTTTAGTGAAATTATTTATTTTATGAAAGAGTAGATTTATGGCAAAGGTGTGTCAGCTGTTTTCGGGCAGCAGCGGTAATTCAATATATATAGGCACAAATTCGGGCGGCGTGCTTGTTGATATCGGCGTTTCGGCAAAAAGGTGCGAGGCGGCGCTTAAAAATTTGGGAATAGACCCTCAAAGCATTAAGGCAGTGCTTGTAACGCATGAGCATAAAGACCATATTTCGGGCGTGCGCGTGTTTGCTTCAAGGTACAAAACACCGGTGTATGCCTCTCCCGCCACGCTCGAAGAAATGCAAAAAAACGGTGCTGTAAACGGAAGCGTCAATTCGTTTGAAATAAACGGTACGCTGGATTTGGGCGATATGTGCGCAGAGGCCTTTCATAATTCGCACGACTCCGCGGATTGCGTGGGATATGAATTTACCGTTTCGGGCGGGCGTAAAATCTCTGTTTGCACCGATACGGGTTATGTTACGGATGATGCAAAGCTTCATGTTACCGGCTCGGATCTTGTTTTTCTTGAATCAAATCACGAAATCTCAATGCTTGAAAACGGCTGTTATCCGTATCCGCTGAAAAAGCGCATTTTGTCCGACAAAGGGCATCTTTCCAACACGGCGGCTGATGCGTTTGCAAAAAATCTGTTGCAAAGCGGCACCACAAGATTTGTTCTTTCCCATTTAAGCCGTGAAAATAATGTGCCGGAAATCGCGCGCCAATCAATGATTGCGGCTCTTTCCGAGCTTGGCGCAAAGGAAGGCGAGGATTATCGTCTTTATGTTTCAAAGCCGGTGAGCGACGGAGGCTTTATTGTGCTATGATGAATGTGAGCGTTATATGCGTGGGCAAGCTTAAAGAAAGCTATCTCAGGGAGGGCTGCTCCGAATATATTAAGCGCCTCGGCGCATTTGCAAAGGTTTCCGTTATTGAGGTGGCGGAGGAACGCTGCGTCGATTCGCCGTCCGCTTCCGAGATTGAAAAGGTGCTTCAAAAAGAAGGCGAGCGGATAATCGCAAAAATTCCGAAGGGCGCGGCGGTTGTGCCGCTGTGCATAGAGGGCAGTGAATTTTCATCGCCTCTGCTGGCGCAAAAAATCGAGCAAATCGGAATGAGTAATTCCTCGGTTGCGTTTATTATCGGCGGCTCGTTCGGGCTTTCGCCGCAGGTGAAGCAGCTCGGCAAAATAAAGCTTTCTTTCGGCAAAATGACCTTGCCGCATCAGCTTGCACGCCTTGTGCTGCTGGAGCAGGTTTACAGGGCTTTTTCGATAAACAACAATTCAAAATATCCTAAATAGCGGCGTTTCGGCAAAAAATTTGACTTTGCCGCGCCGCTATATTACAATATCGTTATAATGTTATAAATATTGCGGACGCGGCCTTTTGCTTTAATTATCGCCGAGCTGCAAACGATAAAATAAAGATGAAAAGAGTGACGAAATGGAAATTACGGAAGATCATTCAATGATGAATATGCGCTTTATACGCAAGCTTCCCGTGCCTAAGGAGGTTAAGGAGCTTTATCCCCTCAGCGAAAAAGGCGCTGCGGCAAAGGCTGCAAGGGATGCTGAAATAGCAAAGGTTTTTAAGGGCGAAAGCGATAAGTTTTTGCTTGTTATCGGCCCTTGCTCGGCAGACAGGGAAGAGAGCGTGCTCGATTATGTTCACCGCCTTGCAAGAGTGCAGGAACAGGTTAAAGATAAAATTATAATCATTCCCAGAATTTACACGGGCAAGCCGCGAACAACCGGCGCGGGCTATAAAGGCATGATGCATCAGCCCGATCCGGATGGTGTTCCGGATATGTATGCCGGGATTCTTGCCGTGCGCTCCATTCATTCAAAGGCGATTGAGGAAACGGGCCTTTCCGCGGCGGATGAAATGCTTTATCCCGCAAATTACAGATATCTTTCCGATTTGCTTTCCTATGTGGCGGTCGGTGCGCGCAGCGTTGAAAATCAGGATCATCGCCTTGCCGCAAGCGGCATGGATGTGCCCTGCGGAATGAAAAACGGCACGAGCGGCGATTATTCCGTTATGCTCAATGCCATTACGGCGGCCACACCTTTATTTATCGCGGCTGGGAGGTTGAAACGAAGGGAAATGAGCTTGCCCATGCAATTCTTCGCGGCGGTGTGGATAAGCACGGCATTGCGCACCCGAATTATCATTACGAGGATTTGATTACCCTTTATAATATGTATGCAGCAAAGCCTGATTTTAAAAATCCCGCCGTTATTGTGGACACCAATCATTCAAACAGCGGTAAAAAATATATGGAGCAAATCAGAATCGCAAATGAGGTGCTCCATTCCATGCGCCACAGCGGCGATATCAAGCGCTTTGTTAAGGGCTTTATGATTGAATCTTATATTGAGGACGGCAATCAAAAGATTGAAAACGGCGTTTACGGCAAATCAATCACCGATCCCTGCCTCGGTTGGGATAAAACACGCGATTTGATTTTAAGCATTGCCGATCAGCTTTAATAATCGCGCATATGTTTCAAGGCGCTTTTTTGCGCTTTGCTATGTGCGAATTATGCACGGCGCATTTTTTTGCACAGTATCTCTGTGTTGATTTCGCACAAATCGGCGCGTAATAATTTGTTCATAATTACAAAAAAGGCTTCAAACAACATGATTTTGTTTGACAGCCTTTTTCTTTTGTGCTATTATAATAAAAAACACTTTATCGCCTAAAAGCTTTAAAGCGTCAACGCGATAAACAACTAAGGAGAATCTTTATGAAAAAGTCAATTAAGCGAATTATTGCCGTTTGCCTTGCGGTGCTGCTTATTGCATCTGCATTTGCAGGCTGCTCAAAGAGCGGCGGCTCAAAGAAATACACAGTCGGTATTTGCCAGCTTGTGCAGCACGAAGCTCTCGATGCGGCAACAAAGGGCTTTAAGGAAGCACTTATCGAAAAACTCGGCGCAGACAATGTTGAGTTTAAAGAGCAAAATGCGGGCGGCGATTCGGCAACCTGCTCCACCATCACAAACGGCTTCGTTTCCGAGGGTGTGGATCTTATCTTTGCAAATGCCACTCCTGCGCTTCAGGCGGCAATGCAGTCCACAACCAAAATTCCGATCGTGGGCACTTCCATCACGGATTATGCAACCGCGCTTGATATCGATCAAAGCAGCTGGACGGGTAAAACAGGCATAAATGTTACCGGCTCGTCGGACCTTGCTCCGCTTGCGGATCAGGCGGCTATGTTTAAAGAGCTTTGCCCGAACGCAAAAACAATCGGCATCCTTTATTGCTCGGCAGAAGCCAATTCAAAATATCAGGCTGATGTTGTTTCTTCCGAACTCACAAAGCTTGGCTACACCGTTAAGGTTTACACAGTTGCGGACACCAATGAAATCGCTTCCGTAACCACAACGGCTTGCTCAGAGGTTGATGCCATTTATGTTCCCACCGATAACACGCTTGCTTCGGCAACCGCTGCCGTAAATGAAATTGCAGAGCCGGCAGGAATTCCGATTATCGCAGGCGAAGAGGGCATATGCAAAGGCTGCGGCGTTGCAACCCTTTCAATCAGCTATGAAAACCTTGGCCAGGTTGCCGGTGAAATGGCCGCCGATATTCTTCAAAACGGCACAAACCCCGCAGATATGGAAATCAAAACCGCAACAAATCTTACAAAGAAATATGTTGCCGATCGCGCTCAAAAGCTTGGCATCACCATTCCTTCCGATTATGTTGCAATCGATGCATAATCGAATTTTGATAAGCATTAAATAAGTAATTACTAAAAGGCGGTGAGTCTTTACGCTCACCGCTTTTTATGCATACGGAGGAATTTTAATTATGATGTCTTTTCTTTCTGCGCTTCCGGGCGCAGCAGCTCAGGGCATTATCTGGGGCATTATGGCAATCGGTGTTTATATCACCTTTCGTGTTCTTGATATTGCCGATTTAACTGTTGACGGCTCTTTCGGCACAGGCGGAGCCGTTCTTGTTATGTGCACAATAAGCGGAATGAATATTTATCTTGCAATGCTGCTCGCTTTCTTGGCGGGCTGCCTTGCCGGGCTTGCCACGGGCATATTCCACACGGTGTTCGGAATCCCGGCAATCCTTGCCGGCATTTTAACACAGCTGGCACTTTATTCAATCAATTTGCGTATTCTCGGCGGCAAAGCCAACCAAACCGTCAGCGCAAGAAATTACAAGCTGATTGTTTCGCTCGGCGAAATCAATAAATCTTTAATCGTTGGGCTTGTTTTTTCGGTTGTTATAATTGCGATTTTATATTGGTTTTTCGGCACGGAGCTTGGCCATTCCATTCGCGCAACAGGTAATAATCAGGCAATGGCGCGTGCAAACGGTATAAACACAAATATAAACAAAATCATCGGCCTTGTGCTTTCAAACGGCCTTGTGGCTCTTGCGGGCGCTTTGCTTTCTCAGTATCAGGGCTTTGCCGATGTAAATATGGGCAGGGGCGCAATCGTTATCGGCCTTGCGGCTGTTATTATCGGCGAGGTTGTGCTCGGTAAAATCTTCAAGAATTTTGCGCTCAGGCTTTTTGCATGCGTTGTGGGCGGTATCATTTATTATATCGTTATCACTATTGTGCTTCGCCTCGGTCTTAACGCAAACGATCTTAAATTGTTCTCCGCGCTTGTTGTGGCGATGTTCCTCGGCGTTCCGTATTGGAAAAACAAGGTTTCCGCAAAAAAAGTAAAAAGAACCGGAGGTGCCGAAAATGCTTGAAATTAAAAATGTTTATAAAACCTTCAATCCCGGCACGGTTAATGAAAAGCATGCCTTAAATGGCATAAATCTTGTGCTCAACGAAGGCGATTTCGTAACGGTTATCGGCGGCAACGGCGCCGGCAAATCCACAATGCTTAATATGATTGCGGGTGTTTATCCGGTTGATTGCGGCAATATCGTTATAGACGGCAAGGATGTTACAAAGCTGCCCGAATACAAAAGAGCAAAATTTCTCGGCCGTGTGTTCCAGGATCCGATGACGGGCACTGCGGCGGATATGCAGATTTTGGAAAATCTTGCCCTTGCTTCGCGCCGCGGAAAATTCAGAACCCTTGCCCCCGGCGTTTCCAAAAAAGAAAAGGAAGAATATAAAGAGCTTCTTAAATCACTTGATCTCGGCCTTGAAACAAGGCTCACATCAAAGGTTGGCTTGCTTTCGGGCGGTCAAAGGCAGGCGATAACCCTGCTTATGGCAACCCTTAAAAAGCCGAAGCTGCTTTTGCTTGACGAGCATACTGCGGCGCTTGACCCCAAAACGGCACACAAGGTTTTAAAGCTTACAACGGATATAGTTGCCGAGCATAATTTAACCACTCTTATGATAACGCATAATATGAAGGATGCCATCGCAATCGGCAACAGGCTGATTATGATGAACGAGGGCAAAATCATTTATGATGTTGCCGGCGAGGAAAAGAAAAATCTTACACCTGCCGATTTGCTTGAAAAGTTCAAAATTACAAGCGGCGAAGAGCTGGATAACGACAGAATGATTCTTTCCGAATAGCAGAGCGAAAATCAAATATAAAAAAAGGCGGTTCAATTGAACCGCCTTACAGATTATCATACGACCACCATCACGTACACCCTGTGCAAGACCTGTCAACTTAACTGGAA
>ERZ1031719.823-NODE-823-length-10710-cov-3.374378_pt1 | contig 10710 bp, 4 predicted proteins | sample MGYA00516702_ERZ1031719 | MGnify/ENA primary metagenome ERZ1031719 (study PRJEB33719, sample SAMN04261227) | wastewater metagenome | biome: rural village; feature: human; material: feces | host: Homo sapiens | place: El Salvador | collected 2013-01-07 ...
TTTGAAATACCCGGTGTATTACGACTTGGAGGCGTGGAGCTGGACCGGGCATGCGCACCCGACTAGCCCGGCCGTGTATGACGGCATCGTAAACGCCTGGTTCAACCAGCTGCGCAGCGCAGGCTACAACAATCTTGCGGTGTACTCCTACACCAGCTATCTCAACAAGGAACTCAACAGCAGCAACATCCACGCAAAAACACGGTGGGTAGCGCAGTACAGTTCCCGCATGGGCTACACGGCATGGTCCAGCAACGACCGTGGATGGCAGTACTCCTCATCCGCACACATCAACGGCATCAGCGGCAGCGTGGATGTGAGTGCGTTTGGGGGCAAGCGGGAAACAGGGAATTCGCAAGCAACTGTTAATGTGCGCGCGTTGCCAGCCATTGCCGTTCCTGATGGGACTTACTACATCAACGTGCGTTCTCAAGTGGCAAGCAGCATTGATATTCCTGGAGCGAGCACAGCTGATTCTCAAGCCATTCAGCTGTATGAAGGCAATGGTTCCAAGGCGCAGCAGTTCAAATTCGTTAAGCAGTCAGACGGGAGTTACAGCATTACCAATGTGAACTCCGGCAAAGCGTTGGACGTTCGCAACGGTTCGGCCGGCAACAATGCAGTGGTACAGCAATACACTGCAAACAACACGAATGCTCAGCATTGGTTTATTCGTGATTCAGGAGTCGGTTATTACTTGCAATCCGCCTTGGGTAATTGGGTTTTGGATCTCAGCGGCGGCAGTACGGCTAACGGTACTGCGATTCGCCTGTACGCGCCTAACGGAACGGCCGCTCAACTCTTTGTGGTGTCGTCCAGTGAGGTAAGTGTTCCGGTAGATGCGCCGTCAACAATCAAATCAGCCAAAAATACTGGACTGGTATTCGACGTTCCCGGCGCATCAACTGCCAATAGTACGCAAATTCAGTTGTATGCGAGCAACGGCTCCAACGCACAAAGGTATCGTTTTGCATCGGTGGGTAACGCGACCTACCGCATCACCAATGTGAATTCCGGTAAGGCATTGGATGTGCGTGGCGGGTCGACGGTCAATGGTGCGGCGCTCCAACAATATGACAGCAACGGCACTAGCGCCCAGCAGTGGACTGTACGCAACTACGGTAGCGGCAAGGTGGCATTGGTGTCGGTGAACGCGAACAAGGCAGTGGATATTCCGGGAGGCAACGCCACACAGCAGGTCAAACTTCAGATGTACACGCCTAACGGAACGGATGCTCAGCAGTGGACAATAAGCAAGGTACCCACTCCGAGGGAACGTATGAATGCTGTTGCCGACTCGCATAGGAAGGACCTTCCCAATGGCACATATATGTTCGGATCGAAGCTGAAAACCTCCATGAAATTGGATGTCTGTGGTGCATCGCGAGACAATGGTGCCAATGTGCGATTGTGGAACGGCAACGGTACGAACGCGCAGAAATGGAAGGTGTCACACGACTCCAATGGTTATGTGACATTGACCAATGTGAATTCCGGCAAGGTGCTAGATGTTTACGGTGGTTCTTCCGCCAATGGTGCCAATGTGCAGCAATATTCCTCAAACAATACGTATGCGCAAAAATGGATTGCCATAAAGAACGTTGACGGCTCCTACACCTTCCAGTCGGCGCTCGCGGAGAACAAGGTACTTGACGTTTCAGGTGGTTCTTCCGCCAATGGAGCTAATGTGCAGTTGTACGATTCAAACGGTTCGAATGCCCAGAAATGGGTGGGTTAAGCATATTCTCTCGGTTAGTCAGTCGTGCAGCTGAATCTGTTTATGGCTCGGCTACGTTTGGCATGAAAAATGGCCGGATGAAATTTGGCTTCATCCGGTCATATCAGTAGATGTGGCAATTACTTGCGGCGATGCAGCATAGCAAAGCTGTTCGTCTCTACGATGAACGCTTTTCGGTCGTTCTTAGCCATGACGTCGAGGATGATACCTGCAATGAACATCAGCAGGCCCGCGATAACAAGCATGACCGCGCCGATGAGGGTGGGGAAGCGCGCTACTATGCCGGTTTGCCAGAAATCCACGGTTACGCTGCCGCAAAGAACTATTCCGACGATTCCGAGAATAAGGCCAAGCCCGCCGAAGAACGGGAGAGGCTTGTATTCGCGAATCATGCGGAAGATGGTGGCCATGACCTTGATGCCGTCTCCCACGGTGTTGAGCTTGCTGACGGAACCTTCCGGGCGATCGCGGTATTGGATCGGCATCTCGTACAGACGCAGATTGTTGTTCAGCGAGTGGATGGTCATCTCGGTTTCGACCTCGAAGCCGTGCGACAGCACAGGGTAGGTCTTGACGAAGGTGAACGAGAAGGCGCGGTAGCCAGTCATGATATCGGTAACGTGCGCATCGAACAGACCATTGATGGAACCACGGACTAGGCGATTGCCGAAATTATGGAATGGGCGCTTGTTTTCCTGGAAGTATGTGGAGCTCAGGCGATCTCCGATCACCATATCGTAGCCTTCGAGGATTTTATCTACCATGGCCGGAGCCGCATCAGCCGGATAAGTATCGTCGCCATCGGACATGATGTACACGTCGGCATCGATATCCTCGAACATGGCTCGAATCACATTGCCCTTGCCCTGTCGGGGCTCCTTACGGACGATTGCACCCGCACTGGCTGCAATCTCAGCCGTGCGGTCGGTGGAGTTGTTATCGTACACGTACACGTCGGCGTTCGGCAGCGCTTCCTTGAAGTCGTGCACTACCTTACCGATGGTGACTTCCTCGTTGTAGCAAGGTAGGAGCACGGCGACAGAGGCGTTTGAAAAATCAGACATACGAAACACTATATCTTCTGTACTATCCTAGCGTCAGAGAAATCGGCTGCGATGTTTGACCATCGGCAGGAATCATTGATAAATCATCATTGCAATCGTATTTGATAACGGGGGATAGGAACCGCTGTGTAGTATGAGGCTGTACCTTGGAAGAACTGAACAGAAATGACAAAGGTCGTATGAGAAGACGCATAGTTGGATATGATGTCGCCAAAACTTTGGCGATGTTTTTCGTGGTCATGCTACATTATTCGTTCTATACAAGATATTATTCCAGTGGCCTTGCCGGCACATTGGTTACTACGATGTGCGTGGTCTGCGTGCCGTTATTTTTTGCGGTGAATGGAGCGTTGCTGTTGCCTCGTCCGCTAGATGAGTCTAGGCATTACCGGAAGACGTTGAATATCGTCGTCATTGTCAGTGTCTGGAAATTGCTTGCTGCGGCGTTCTTCGTGTTTGTGGATGGTTCTCATCCGATTACATTCAAAGATCTTTTGATATTTCTTTTAGGGGGCAGTTTTGGGGATTATCCAACTGGTTATTTCTGGTTCATGAATGCGTTGATTGCGGTGTATTTAGTTCTTCCGCTGGCAAAGATGGCGTTTGACTCTGAGCGCCGGATTGTTCTTAGAGCATTATTAGCTGTATTGTTCGGCTTTACGGTTGGTAAAGATACGTTGGCTCTGCTATTGCAGATGCTTGGTACTGCCTTCCATCATGATCTTGCCTCCGTTCTTTCTTCAATTGATGAATATTATATATTCGGTTCGTATGGTTACGTACTGCTGTATTTCCTTGTCGGAGGATTGATCGGCAAATGGCTGTCTGGACAGCGGGAAGATGCGCATGAGCCGTCTGTGAGCATTACTAATAGTGTGGTTATTTGCGGAATTGTAATCTGCTATGTCGTCACGGTTCTGATTCAGCGGTACCAGCATGCAGTGAATGGCACTAATTTAACGGTTGATAAGGGCTACTGGCTTCTTCCTACATTCATTGCGGTCGTTTTGATTCTGTCCGCTTTGGGGAAAGCACAGATTCGAGGCTTCTGGGCTCGGGCTTTTCAAGTAATTGGCATGAATACTTTTGGGGTATACATGCTTCACATGGCCGGTCTAGTGCTATTGAGTAGATTTCAAGGACTGGGATGCTTCCAGGTGTTGAGCAGTATGAATTCCATTTTGGTTACCATAGTGAATGTGGTGCTGTGCGTATGTGTATTCGCTGTATGTTTAGGAGTATCCGTGGCGTTGCGTAAGGTTCCCTATATTAGGAAGTTGTTCTCATTGTGATTGAGTAGTGAATCGGAAGATGTGATGACGAATAAAGCAAAGTTGAGCAATAAGATTGAGCCGAGGATGCTGGTGCCGTTGATACTTGGCGTGATGTTTGCGCTGGGGGACGAGGCTTCCAACTCCGATGGGCGTATTTTCCAGAGTTGGAGCGCACTACTGGTAAAGATGGCTCTGTTTTGTACATTGTTCTGTCTGCTGTTTCATGTGACAGCCTCCGCGATTTCCAAGTTGTGCGAAAAACGGACGACGACTGTATCTGATGCGCAGAACACTCATCGGTTCTTTGGCCATACATGGTCATCTAGCGATTGGCTCAAGAATGCAGTGGCCATTATCGTGTGCTGGCTGCCGTATGTTTTCTGGTTGTTTCCTGGTGTGTATTGGTCTGACACATCCAAACAGCTGCTCATTCATTATGGCGTTGAGAAGTTTACGGATCATCATCCGTTTATGCTGACCTATTTGTTTGGCTGGTTCGCCGATTTCGGTCAATGGGCTTTCGATAATCCCATTTACGGCTTATACCTGATCATTGTTGCTCAGCTGATCGCGGCGCCGTTGATTTTTTCATGGTTGATTCTCTATACCCGAAGAATGGGAGTCTCGGTGTTGCTCTGTAATGGCGAACTGGCGTTCTTCGCGTTGTTCCCTCTATTCCCGGTGATGTTTTCATCCCTTGCGAAAGACACTATTTCTGTGCTGTTTTTCATTCCGTTCTGCATATTGTTCGTCGATGTTATTCGTACTAAGGGTTCGTCGATATTGAAGCCAGGGATTATTGCGGCGATTTTGTGTTGTGGCTTGATGACATGCCTTTCAAAGAAAGCCGGTGTGTATGTGGTTGTGCCGTCGCTATTGTTGATGCTTATCATCCATATATCAAAAAAGGCGAAGGTAATCGCATTCTCGATTGGGGCGGTTATTGCCATCATTATGATGGTGATTATCCCGAAGGCGGTTATGCCTGCATTAGGGATCGAACCAGGCGGCAAACAGGAAAGTATTCCGTTTGCTATCCAGCAAGTAGCGCATGATATTAAATACAATGATGAAGATATGACGCTGCAGGAGAAGAAGCTGGTTTCAAATTTTCTTACAATCGAGTATAGGAAAATTCCTGAAGCGTATGATCCGCAGATTGCTGATCCGGTGAAGGGCACAAGCTTAAAAGATCCTGCTTTGTTCGGGGATTTTATCAAGCTGTGGCTGAAGAAGACGGTTGAGCACCCAATCGGTCATCTGGAGTCGTGGATGGGTTTGGTCCGTGGATGGTTCAGTTTTTCCAATAATGATGGAACGCCAAGTTATATGGTGGTATGTACGGAATCTGCATGGTATTACGATCCGATTCTGAAATACATGCCTCAATGGCCTTTGAGAGCTTCTCATAGTATGGCGGCCCGCTCAGTTTATGACATGGAGCAAAGCGTACCAGTGTTGAACGTGTTGTTCTCTAGGGCGTTCTGGGCATCTATTCTGCCGTGCTTTATGCTGTATATGGCTTTGAAACCAGGAAAAGGGAAGTGGCATCGCGTCGCTTCCATGCTTCCTGTTGATATGTCATTTGTTTATCTGATGCTGGTTCCGGTGTCTGGAATGGGAGGAGAGCCGACACGGTATGTGCTGCAATTGATCTGCATCGCGCCGCTATTCTTGGCTCTTATGTGCGGAAGTCAGATGGGACAAGACTTGGAATGCGGGGAAGTCGCTGAAGACACAATGAAATAAAGAACTAGGCCTGTGTGCTGTGACTTGCAAAAGTTGCAACACACAGGCCTATTTATAAGCTGAGCGTTTGGTTAATGACATCCGCGAATTACACGTCCGATGGCTTTCATAACATCTCGCTGCCTACATCAATCGGCATCGATGGGAAGTACCCTTACAAATTGGATTATCCTTGTCCACTTCTGCCCGTTTATGTTGTGGGAGGAGCGGCTTCGCTGGAATCTTCGGCTCATCCGATAGTAGGATTATCGATAATAAGACGCTTATTCCTAAAGATGAGGGTAATACGCATAAGCAAAACAAGAGAACATGGTGTGGGATCATTACTGTTAGGCTGATACCAAATAATGCTTTGTAGATAGGATCGTGAAGCTTTATGGGTATCGATGAGCTGGGGATCGGGAAAAGAGGTAAGAAAAGATTGCTTGTTGGTCGCATTCCGCTCATTATGCTGGCATTATTTTGTGGCTTCATGGCATCGCTGGTGGATACCATCCGTATTCACCAGTGCTTATTCTTTTCTTGGCGTTGCGTATGGTTCACTGTGCTGTCGGCCTGTTTGTTTTTTGCATTTGTGCTCCTTGGCGAGCGTTTAGTCGCATGGTTTATGGCGGAACCTCAAAATGTTGGTACGGTCGGATTGAAACTGCGCGCAAGGTTTTCGCTCGCATGGAATTGGAAACAGTGCTTGCTGGTTACGTCAGTTATTCAACTTTGCTGGATGCCGTACCTTTGGCTGTCGTATCCGGGGGTGTTGTGGTACGACACAGGTCAGCAACTTATGCAGTGGTTCCATTTGCCAAACACTTTTACGGATGGTAGCCATTGGTCTGATCATCATCCGGTATTTGATACGTTTTTCATAGGGGCATTTGCAGAATTAGGAAAGATGTTTGGATCTGTTGATCGCGGCCTATTCCTCTGCTCGATTGTATTGTCCGTATTATCTGCGGCATCATTTGCAACAATTATCTTGTACTGTCGGCGTTTGGGAACAGGATGGCGTTTAGGCATTGCGCAAATGTTGTTCTTTGCGTTGTTCCCTGTGCTTCCGATTTTTTCGATGAGTCTTGTTAAAGACTCTATCTTCATGCCGTTCTTTATATGGTTTGCGATTTTTTGCATTGAAATTGTGAATAGCCATGGTGCCTGTCTCAGGAGGCCTGCCATGCTGGTGCTGTTTTTTGCATTATTTTTGCTGGTAGGGCTGACGAAGAAAACTGGCGTATATATTGCGGTTATTTGCTGTTTTGTTGTGCTGTTTGTGGCGCTTAAAAAATATCGGTTACGTATTGCTGCAGTGCTCTTAGTAGGACTGGCTATTTTTGAGTTGTTTATTCCCAGGGTTGTTTTTCCTGTTAACAACATTCAGGAAGGAGGTAAACAAGAGATGTTGGCTATTCCCTTCCAGCAATCAGCTTTAGAAATCAAACGCCATAGTAAGGATATGGATAAGCATGACATGGATGTCATCTATGCACTTCTTGGAAAAGATGTGGCCAATAGATATCAATGGTGGGCTACGGATAATGTAAAAGGGTATACGTGGGATCGTTCGAAGGATTCGATGCTTGGTGAATATGCTCGAGTGTGGGTTCGCGGTCTGATTAAACATCCTCGAACTTATATTGAAGCGTATCTTGCCCTACAAGAAGGTTGGCTAGGTATTCCTTCATATGGTGAAGGGGATAATAGCAATTTGGTGGATTTGACACTACCAGTATTCCTAACCGGCAGTGACCATATGCTTGTTGCTAATGCTGATCAGATGGGATTCAAAATGCATGGGAGACAGGCTTATGTGCAATATGTCGAAAAACAGATAAATAAATTCGAGCAGTTGCCGGTCTTTAATTTGTTGTTTTCTCGAGCAATTTGGACGACATGGATGTTTCTTTTTGTAGTATACGAGTGGTGCCGAAATCATCGGATGCGAGATATTGCTTGGCTGATGCCATATATAGCTACATTCCTATTCTTGTGGATTTCCCCCGCAACAGTGACTGTTGAAGGAGTCCGTTACACTATGCCGATGATTGTATTGGCTCCGCTGATGTGGGGTCTATTGGCTATGCCACGTACACATAGCGAAGAGAACGATTCAACTTTTGCGATGCCGCAAAAACCAGCTGATCGACACGTCTAGCATGGTCATGTGGATGGAGGCTTGAAAGCTGGGTTTGCCTTCAAGCCTCCTTTGCATCAGTGACGCCCACGAATTACGCGTCCAATGGCTTTCACGGCATCGCGCCGTTTGGAGCCAATCGGCATCAATGGATCTACAATCTTACGAATCGGATTATTCTCGCCCACTGCCCGTTCATGCTGCCGATGAGTAGCGTCGGGTGCAGCTGGTGCATTGGCTTTAACCACGCGCTTGAGCAGAGCTTCGTAGAACGGCGTATCGCGTGCATAATCCCAGTAGATGGGAGCGTAATCGCAATCCGGATCCACCCACGGCTTTTGGTAGCCGGCATAGTGGATGATCTGCGGATTGCTGCGGGACTGCATGTATGCGTCATACATGTCATTCGGAGCTTGAACGAACAGATTGCCGACACGCCCGCCGCAATCGTGAACGACATTCCACTCCCAAGGCAAATACGTTACCTTGCCTTCGCAACAGATGTTCAATACATCTTGGTCGTTGTAAATATAAGCCGTGTTCGAGGCGTAGGTGAGCCACTGTTTGATGGTGTACTGTTCCCGCATGGCCTTGGTGTTAAGCACCAATACGCCAGCTTGGAAATAGTCATATGGGTTCCTTATCTTGAGGATGCTCTTGGCGTATCCCATGCGCTTACCATGCTTGACGTTAAGGTTGCCGAGAAAGTCGATATCGTGAATCGCGGCAAGCAGAGTATCGCCCAGTTCCGTGTCATAGAGTTCGGCGATATCACCGGGAATGATGATGTCTGAATCGAGATACAGCACCTTGTCGTAGAACGGCAGCGCCTGCTGGATGAGGAAACGGTAGTAGGTTTCCACGCTGATGTGCTCATTGTTTGTGGAGAGCTCATATCCAGACATGAGACGTTCGACGTTGGCAAAACGCAGATTCATATTCGCGAACTGGCTGAAGAAGTCGCGCATGCGCTGCTGGTTATGCCAGTCGATATCGCGTTGCAATACAGTCACGTCATAATAACGCTCCGGCGAGGCGTTCTTCATGGCCGAATAGATGGTGGTGGTGAGTTGGGGCACATAATTGTTATCGGCAGCGAACACCACAGGAACAATGGGCTTATCGTAGACTTCCACCGGTTGCAGAGTTTCTGCTGGCTCCGGGTGGGTGAAGTGAACGCACTGCAGTTCCTTGAACTTCCACTTGGAGCCAATGCGCTTGTGATGCAACAGATAGATGTTGAGCAGACGTTCGGACAGATGGCCCGGCGTACGTAGGGCTTCCTTGCTGTATGCGCTGTAATCAGTGTTCTTGTCGAACGCCTCGAGAATGGGGAACATCCACGCGCAGTAGTCGAAGAAGATTTCCTTCTTCATAATGAACATATTGCAGAAGCAGGCTTTATTGCCATTGAAGAATGCCTGCGCATCCTGCTTGTAGTCGGGATACATGCTGCACAAAATCTGGTAGCAACGCTTCAGATCGTCATCATGCAGTAGGGGAGCGGCTTCCCACAATGCGCGAGGAGCACCGTGCTTGTCGATGATTTCTTCGAGATTGCCGAACGGTGTGGTGATGACGTCGTACTGCTTCACCACTTTGGCGATATTTTCATCGTTCATGCCGTACTTCTTCGCCGTGGCGATATCGATATAATCATCCATGACTTCGCCATAAGGGTTTTCCTTATGCGGAGTATCCGAGAAGTCGAAGTAACGACGGTAGTGGCAGAAGCCGTAGTAATCGACGTCGATGTTCTTCCAAGCCCAATATTGCGTGGTCAGTTCGCAGTAACGCGGATTGAGATTGGCGATGTTTTCGCCTTCATCATCATGGAACGCCCAAGGGAAGCGTTCGTTCTTCGGGCCGACCTGTACTGGTTGCATGATTTTGCTGTCAAAGGTATCAACGTTTTTGTGAGTAGTGACGAAGATGCGGATGCGCTGTTTGCTGTATTCATTGATGGTTTTCGCTGCTTCGATTCGTTCGTTAAGGTCATGCATGTGAATGGATGCGAGCCGTTTCATCTCATGAAAACGAGTGACATTGGGGCCTTCCGCATTCTGTGGCAGCGTGCAATTGTTTGCGATATTGAACCATGCTTGCAGCTTGGAAATGTCGGGAGTGGAGTTTTCTTTGACGATTCGGTCATAGGCATCATCACGTACGAAACGGTACAATTCGCGCCCCGTGATGGCCGGACCGAATACAGCCTCCATCTGCTTGGCGGCTTCCGCCTTCTTCTCTTCCGGAACCCTGACTTTCCAATCATTGGCAAGGATTTCAGTCGCCTTGCGTTGAAAGCCCTGTGCGCAATTACGAAGCATGTCGGAATGCTGTGCATCGGCGAATTCGTAGGCTGCATCGAAATCCGCCTTGAAATGGCCGCAATAGCGGGCATACTTCGCTGCATCGATCATATTGGTGCCACTGATGCCGCGGCCATAGTAATACACATATCCACGGCATTTCTTGAAGGAATGGTAGCTGTTGGCGAATGCCGAAACCACGAAGCACTCGTAACCGTCCTGAGAACGTCCTAGACGATTGCGGGTCATGGCATTAAAAGCTTCCTTAAGCATGGAGGTCTTGTACAGACGCTGGGTCACACGCCAATCGACCTTGTAGCCGCGAGTTTCATCGAAAATATCGCGGACAGTGTCTTCTCCAGTGGAATCAGGCGTAGGAGTGTTGTTGAAGGTTTCAAAAGCCTGTCGCTCGTTCTCCAACAACTGGTTGGCGGCGACAACGGTAAGACCG
>ERZ1031719.837-NODE-837-length-10600-cov-7.405026_pt1 | contig 10600 bp, 8 predicted proteins | sample MGYA00516702_ERZ1031719 | MGnify/ENA primary metagenome ERZ1031719 (study PRJEB33719, sample SAMN04261227) | wastewater metagenome | biome: rural village; feature: human; material: feces | host: Homo sapiens | place: El Salvador | collected 2013-01-07 ...
ACATTAAGCAGTTCTTCGGTTTAAAACAGCAAACTTTTTAAAACATAATAACTATGAGATTAATCATTGAAAAGGATTATGACCAGCTCTCAAAGTGGGCAGCTGAGCATGTAATTGAGCGTATCAACAAGTTTAACCCTACACCAGACCACAAGTTTGTTCTTGGTCTGCCTACAGGTTCTTCACCTATCGGTATGTACCGTGCTTTGGCTGAGGCTTGCAAGGAGGGTCGTGTATCGTTCAAGAATGTTCTCACATTCAACATGGACGAGTATGTAGGTTTGCCAGAGTCTCATCCTGAGAGCTACCACTCATTTATGGCTAAGAACTTCTTCGACCACGTTGATTGCCCGAAGGAGAACATCCATATCCTTAACGGCAACGCCGAGGATCTCGAGGCTGAGTGTGCTAACTATGAGAAGATGATTGAGGAAGTAGGCGGTATCGACCTTTTCATTGGTGGTATTGGTCCTGACGGCCATATCGCTTTCAATGAGCCGGGTTCTTCGCTTACATCACGTACACGTCAGAAGACTTTGACAACCGACACTATCGTAGCCAACTCTCGTTTCTTCGACAACGACGTTAAGAAGGTTCCTACAACTGCTCTTACAGTTGGTGTTGGAACAGTTATGTCTGCACGTGAGGTTATGATTCTTTGTAATGGTCACAATAAGACACGCGCTCTTCAGGCTGCCGTAGAGGGTCCTGTTACACAGATGTGGACAATCTCTGTTCTTCAGCTCCACCAGCATGGCATTATCGTTGCTGACGAGGCTGCTACAGAGGAGCTCAAGGTTGGAACATACCGTTACTTCAAGGATATCGAGAAGAACAACCTCTAATCAATTCTTTATTTGTGTGAAGAACACAATGTAATCAATTCTTCATAAACGAGAATATATGCAAAATGCATTAAACATAAAACGAATCTCAGCTGCCTCTGTAGAAGCGGCTGAGATTTGTTGTTTGTTGGACGAGGCTCAGGTTGAGTTCGTTACAGTTGACAGCCATTGCTGGGCTGCCGAGTATCCTTATAAGCCAAAGATGGAGGTTCGCGTTGCACACAACGGCAAGCAATTGCTTGTTAACTATCGTGTTACAGAGGAGTGTGTGCGTGCCGTAGCTCCGCACGACGATGGTAATGTGTGGGAAGACTCGTGTTGCGAGTTTTTCCTTTCGCCAGTTGCCGATGGTTCTTATTATAATATAGAATGCAACGCGGCTGGCACATTGCTCATAGGTTTTGGTAAGGGACGCGACGACCGCAAACGTGCCACTAAGGACATACTCGATACCGTAGACCGTTGGGCTTCTATGGGACGTGCTCCATTTACAGATATCGAGGGCGAGCGTACATGGCAGCTTTGTCTTGCAATTCCGTCTACAGCTTTCTTTGCCCACGACCTGCAGTCGTTCGAGGGATTGAATGTAAGGGGAAATGTGTACAAGTGTGGCGACATGTTGCCGCATCCTCACTTCCTCTCGCTCTTCCCAATAGATATTCCAAAGCCCGACTTCCATCGTCCTGACTTCTTTGGAAATGTGATGTTCGAGTAATTATAAGGTTTGATAATATAAATAACTCCTAAACTTTTGAATCAGCAAAAGTTTATTAAACAAAAAAAATGTTGCAATCTCATATATCAAATGAGGTTGCAACATTTTTTTGTTATCATTTAACCAGCAAGTCAAATCTTTTTGTTTCTTGTCTTGTTGTTTTACGCGACAGAATGCAGATTACATGCTAAACTTGTATTGCTTTATTTGTACAAGTATCTCTTGATACTCTTCTTAGGAGTTTTCTCAAACTCCTCGCGCACAATCTCTATTGCCGCCAATCGGCAGTAAGGAGGCTGCGAAGCGTTTAGTTCCTGACGGTTTTGCTCCATAATATTCTCCAAGTCGGCATCGTTGAGGCGCATTGTGGCTGCCTCGTCGTAGTCGGGGTGAACCAAGCCTACAAGCTTTTCGCCACGCTGTACAACCACACACTCATTAACCATAGCCAATGAGTTTAGTTTGTCCTCAATCTCCTCTGGATATATGTTCTGTCCCGAAGCGCCAAGCAGCATGTTCTTAGAGCGTCCCTTAATGAATACATTTCCGTCTGCATCCATAAGTCCAAGGTCGCCTGTATGATACCATCCATCCTCATCAAGAGTCTGTGCGGTAGCCTCCTCGTTCTTGAAGTAGCCAAGCATAACGTTAAGGCCACGTGCAAGAATCTCGCCTGGAACATTCTCAGGGTCGGGCGAATCGATCTTAACCTCCATATGCACAACAGGCTTGCCGCACGAGCCAGGAACAAACTCCTGATAGTCGGCATAGCAGATAATAGGCGCACACTCTGTGGCACCATAGCCTACTGTATAAGGGAAATCGATGCGCTTGAGGAACTGTTCAACCTCCTGGTTGAATGCAGCTCCGCCAACAATAATCTCGTAGAAGTTGCCGCCAAATGCGTTAACCACCTGTTGGCGTATCTTCTCGTTAACCTTCTTGCTTACGATAGGCATGTTGAGGAGCAAGCGCATACGGTTGTATCTTTGGGAATACCTTCTTGCGTATAATCTTCTCGATAACAAGAGGCACAGCAATAATGATGGCAGGCTTAACCTCGGCAAATGCTGCAGCTATGATAGCAGGCGAAGGCACACGTGTGAGATAGAACACGTGGCAGCCATATATGAACTCGAACAAGAACTCGAACGCCATACCATACATGTGTGCCATAGGCAATATGCTGATGACGTTGGCACCCTTCTTTATCTTCTTTCCTATAACCGTCATGGCAAAGTCGTAGTTGCTCCACAATGCGCGGTAAGGAATCATCACGCCCTTAGAGAATCCTGTTGTGCCACTTGTATAGTTGATAAGCGCCAGTTCCTCTGGACTCTGCTCGTGATGATAGTGCACATGCTCCTTGCGGAAATACTTGGGATACTTCTTGCCAAACATCTCGTTGAGGTGTTCGCGTGCGTATGTCAGCTTGTCGGTACGCGATACCACGAGCGAGTAGTCGGGTATGTAGATGATGCCTTCAAGGTCGGGCATCTTGGTTTGATCGATGATAGTAGCCACATAGTCACCAACAAACAGCAATTTAGCCTCGCTGTGGTTTACGATGTTGTGAATCTGGTCGGCAGTAAACTCGTGCAGTATAGGCACGGCCACAGCTCCGTATGTGAGTGTAGCAAGGAAAGCCACAGCCCAACTTGCGCTATTGCGACCGCATAATGCAATTTTGTCTCCCTTCACAACGCCGCTGCTTTCGAACATTATGTGCAGTTTCTCTATCTTGCGAGCCACGTCGTGATATTGCAATGTCGCGCCTTTAAAGTCGGTTAGAGCGTCCTTGTCCCAGTTGTCAATTATGCTCTTCTCTAATAAGGCATTAAAACTTGGTATTTCCATTCTTTTTTGTTTGTTTTAGATGTGAGGTGTTTTTATTTGTAAAGATATCTCTTTATGCTCTTCTTAGCCGTCTTTTCAAATTCCTGCTTCTGTATCTCTATAGCAGCAATCTTGCAGAAAGGCGGCAACTGAGCGTTGAGCGTTTTCAGATTTTCCTCCATTATTCCCTTAATGTCGTCGTCGTCGAAGTTCATGTCTTCCTTGTCTTCTGCTTCTGGGTGTACAAGGGCCACGAGCTTAGAGTTGCGTTGTATGATGATGCTCTCGCCAACGAGCGGCATGTTGTTCAGTTTGTCTTCAATCTCTTCTGGGTACACATTCTGTCCGTTAGCTCCGAGCAGCATATTCTTTATACGTCCCTTTATATATATGTGTCCGCTTGGAGCCATAGTGGCAAGGTCGCCTGTGTGGAACCATCCGTCCTCGTCAATAACTTGCTTTGTGGCTTCCTCGTTCTTATAGTAGCCCAGCATAACGTTCATGCCACGTGTTATCAGTTCGCCAGGTATGTTTTCCGGGTCAGGGCTCAGAATCTTCACTTCCATATGCGACACAACAGGTCCGCAAGATGCTATCTTGTATTTGTCGTGGTTGACAAATGTTATGAGCGGAGCAGTCTCAGTTGTGCCATATCCTATAGTTACGGGCACGCCCACACTATTGAGGAACTGTTCGATGCCAAGATTGAGTGGAGCTCCGCCTACTATAATCTCGAAGGCATTTCCGCCGAACGCTTCCATAATGCGGTCGCGTATGTGCATCTTTATCTTCTTGCTTATCACGGGCATGTTAAGCAGCAGCTTCATGCGGTTGGTCTGCACCTGGGCAAGCACCTTACGACGTATAATCTTCTCGATAACAAGTGGTACGGCAACGATGAGTCGTGGCTTTACCTCGGCAAAAGCCTCTGCTATGAGCGAAGGCGATGGCAGGCGGTTGAGGAAGTAGATGTGGCAACCGTTGATAAATCCGAAGAGAAACTCTACGGCAAGACCATACATGTGTGCCATAGGCAATATACTTACCAGATTGCTGCCCGACTTGACGTTGGGACCTAGGTTTTTAAGTATATGGTCAAGATTGCCCCACAATGCTCGGTAGGGTAGCATCACGCCTTTAGAGAATCCGGTAGTGCCACTTGTATAGTTGATCATAGCCAACTCTTCCGGGCTCTGTTCCTTGTAGTATTTTACGTGTTCCTTACGGAAATACTTTGGATATCTCTTTCCAAACATTTCGTTAAGATGTTCGCGTGCGAAGACGAGTTGTTCGGTTCGTGCTACAACGATGGAGAAGTCGGGAAGATACATTATTCCTTCCAAATCCGGCATCTCGTCGGGATTTATCTGCGTCTTCACCACATCGCCAACGAATAGCAGCTTAGACTCGCTGTGGTTTACGATGTTGTGAATTTGTTCTGGTGTAAACTCGTTTTGCACAGGTACAGCTACTGCACCATATGTAAGTGTAGCGAGAAACGCTACTGCCCAATGGCTGCTGTTGCGTCCGCACAAGGCTATCTTGTCGCCTCGTTTAACGCCGCAGTTCTCGAACAATATGTGTAGCTTCTCTATCTTGCGGGCTACATCGTGGAATTGTAGTGTGGCGCCCTTGTAGTCGGTAAAGGCGTCTTTATCCCAAAACTTAATTATACTCTCTTCAATATATGAGTTGAAACTGGGTATTTGCTCCATTGCACAATCTTCAAAATTTTGTGCAAAGATACAGCATTATTTGCACATTCCCAAAAGTTTTGTGCTGTATTTTCTATTAAGGTGTAATAACCTGTGTTTTTTTATACATATAATCATATGCACATTGTAAATTTGTCTGTGCAATAAGCTAAGTAGAACATTTTTGTGGCAATATTAAACAATAAAGGGACATAAGCACTATTTAATGTGTTCTTATGTCCCCTTGGTTTTATTCATAGCGCATCGACTTTGCCGGATGTATATGCGATATAAGATAGCTTGGTGCTATAAGCACAAACATGGCTATCAATAATGTGGCGATATTGAGGGCTATAATGAATAGCCAGTTTATCTCTACCGGAACCGTGTCCACATAATAGGTTACGGGGTCAAGTTTTACGATGCCTGTTGTCTTCTGTAGTATGATTATAGCCAGGGCAATTACGTCGCCAATAATCAGGCCCTTGCCTATGATGAATGCAGCAAACCACAGGAAGGTGTGTCGCACGGTAGAGTTGCGTGCTCCTAACGCCTTTAGTATGCCAATCATCGTTGTGCGTTCGAGGATGATGATAAGCAGTCCGCTAATCATGGTAACCACAGCCACAGCAGTCATGATGGCAAGTATAATCCACACGTTAAGGTCGAGCAGGTCGAGCCAAGAGAATATCTGTGGCGACAGTTCGCGTATGGTCTTCGACGAGTATGTGTTGCCATATTGGTCTTGCGTACGGTTTACGCGTTGTGTAAGGATGTCGGCAGTATGTCGCAGACTGTCAAAGTTGTTTACTGTCAATTCGGCTCCCGTAGCCAGGTCTTCTGTCCATCCATTCAGCTTCTGTGCCGTGTATATGTCGCAGAAGCACGTTGTCTTATCGTACTGTGAAAGGTTGGTCTGGTAGATGCCTGCGATATTGAACCTTCTGGTACGCACCCCGCCGTCGCCTATAAAGTAGGCAAAGATACGGTCGCCAGCCTTTACGCGCAGCTTCTGAGCCATTGTGTTCGATATGAGTATGCGGTTGGTGCTCGACTTGTCTGAGAACTTGGGTATGCTGCCTTCCACCATATTCTGATGAATAAAGGTGGTGTCGAAGTCGGGTCCTACACCCTTGAACATAACGCCAAGGAAGTCGTTGTCGGTCTTCAGAATGCCCTGCTTCATGGCAAAGCGTTGCACATGCTTGATGCCTTGGGTGTGTTGCAGGATTCTAACCAGCGAGTCGTTAATCACTATAGGCACGTCGGTTGTAGCCGACTGTTGTGTATAGAAGTTGGCCACTTGTATATGGCTGCCAAATCCAGCCACCTTGTCGCGTATGGTATGTTTGAATCCAAGCACAACACACACGCTCAGTATCATAACCGCCAATCCTATAGCCACTCCAGCCGTAGCTATGCGTATGGCAGGTTTTGATACTTGCTGTCGGTTGTCGTTATTGTCGGCGTAAATGCGTCGGGCTATAAAAAGTGGGAAGTTCATTTCTATATATTATAGAAGTACATTTCTATATATTATAAGAGGGTGTGCAACAACACACCCTCTTTTAAATAATGATTTACAATTTACACATTAAGGTCGTCCACGCGTCCCGGATAAGCCTCAAGAGCCTTGCGCAGTACGATAAGCGCACGCTCAAGGTCGTCCTTCTTAAGCACGTATGCTATACGCACCTGATTGCGTCCTACGCCTGGTGTGGTGTAGAAGCCTGCGGCAGGAGCCATCATTACGGTCTCACCTTCGTACGAGAATTCCTCAAGGCACCAACGGCAGAACTTCTCGCTGTCGTCTACTGGCAGCTTAGCCACGGTATAGAATGCGCCCATAGGTATTGGCGAGTAAACACCAGGAATGCGGTTTAGTCCGTCGATAAGGCATTTGCGTCGTTCCACATACTCCTCGTATACGTCGCGGTAGTAGTCTTCGGGAGCGTTGAGCGAAGCCTCTGCCACAATCTGACCCAACAAAGGAGGCGACAGACGTGCCTGGCACAGCTTCATAACGGCAGCTCTAACCTCGGCATTCTTTGTTATCAAGGCGCCAATACGTATACCGCACTCGCTGTATCGCTTGGAAACAGAGTCGATAAGAATTACGTTCTGCTCGATACCCTCCAAGTGGCAAGCCGAGATGTATGGCGAACCTGTATAGATATACTCGCGGTAAACCTCGTCAGAGAAGAGGTAGAGGTCGTATTTCTTCACGAGGTCGCGTATCTGGTTCATCTCCCTGCGGGTGTACAGATATCCGGTAGGGTTGTTGGGGTTGCATATCAGGATTGCACGTGTGTGCTCGTTGATAAGCTCCTCAAACTTCTCCACCTTAGGCAGCGAGAAACCCTCCTCAATTGTGGTTGCGATGGTACGTATCTTTGCGCCAGCCGAGATGGCGAAAGCCATATAGTTGGCGTATGCAGGCTCAGGAATGATGATTTCGTCGCCAGGGTTAAGACACGACATAAATGCGAAGAGCACAGCCTCCGAACCTCCAGCCGTGATGATGATGTCGTCTGCGTCCACGTTGATGTTGAATCGCTTGTAGTAGCCTGTAAGCTTTTGGCGATACGACAGATAACCTTGTGATGGTGAGTATTCAAGGACTGTGCGGTCGATGTGCTTAAGTGCATCAAGTCCAACTTGTGGTGTGGGCAGGTCGGGCTGTCCGATATTGAGGTGGAAGACGTTGATACCCCGCTTCTTGGCATCAGCAGCCAAAGGAGCCAATTTACGAATTGGCGATTCGGGCATTTCTAGTCCGCGTACTGAAATTTCTGGCATTTGCGTACTTTTTTATGTTGATAAAAGTTGTATCTGTAGAATGCAAAGTTACGACAAATAGGGTTAAGCGCAAAATTTTTTGCTTATAAATTGCCCTCGCTATTGTCTTTTTGCTCCTTTATTGGCTTCTGTCAGATGTTGTATGGCTTCCTCTTCGCCCACAATCCATATTATGTCGCCCAGTTTCAGGCGGTATGTTGTGTTTACCATCGACAGATTCTCCTTACCCTCCTCTCTGCCCACAACCATACAGTCGTATTGGTTGCGTATGCCGGTTTCGGGCAATGTCTTGCCCACGAATGGCGAGTGTCGGTCTATCACAATCTGCGATAGTCGCATTTCGCGTTTCTCTATGTTTGGGTCTTCGGGCACAATGTCGCCGTCTATGGCTGCTTGAACGGCCGCCAGCTGTGAGTCACTTCCTATCACCTGAAGTCGGTCTCCAGGGAATATAATGGCCTCGCCACCAGGAATATTGATACGTTGGTGTCCTCTCAATATGCTGCTTACGTGCACGCCAAAGCGATTGCTCAGCCTCAGTTCGGCAAGTCCATGTCCTGCCCATGTCGAGTTTTCGGGCACATCGATGTCGGATATGTGTATGTCTCGGTCCAGCAGATGTCCCTCGTACAGAGGTTTTTTCAGTCCCAATACTTGCTGTTCGATGTCTCTCGATCTCAGGTTCTGTACAAACAGACGCTCCATCAGTATGCTCTGTTTCTTCAGTCGGCGCGACAGAATCATTATAAATACCACAGCCACGGCAACCGTCAGCATCAGGGCATTGGTAAATCGTGTAAGGTAGTTGCATATATAGAACACGAATGCCGACGCTATAATCAGTCGCACAAATATGGTTACAAGCAGCGGCAGGCGGTTCATGCGGCTCTCGCCCCATAGTGCCTTAAACTCCTCCGAGTGGTTCTTCTTCATAACCATGGCTCTTAGGAATGGGGCTATGAACAATATTGTAAGCACCCCGCATATGCCGTTGGCCCACCAATGCATGTGCGGCATCATTCGGCGTACGAAAGGCAGCACAAACGAGAACATAACCGCGATGGTGGCTATGGACAATATGGAATATACGGTCGTAATGCGCGCCATCTGGGCTATAAGGCTATGCCAGTTGCCCTTAGGGGCAGAAGAGGGGTGGGATAGGGTGATGTTGTTCAGAGCGCGTATCCATGTCTTTGGCAGGCGGCGCTCAAGCACGCCATAGCACGGCACCGAGGCACGTATCATATAAGGTGTGAGGAAGGTTGTGATTACAGATACTGCCACAACCACAGGGTAGAGAAATTCGCCAGTAACCTTAAGCGACAGACCCAATGAGGCGATGATGAAAGAGAACTCGCCTATCTGCGCCATGGAGAATCCGCAACGCATGGCCGACTTAAGCGACTGTCCGCCTATAAGGAATCCGAAGGTGCCGAATACAGCCTGGCCTACAAGTATCGTTAGTACCAGCACGCCTATAGGCACGGCATATTCGATGATGATGTTAAGGTTGACAAGCATGCCCACCGACACGAAGAAGATAGCGCCAAAGAGATCTTTTACGGGTGCCACAAGCTTCTCTATCTTGCCTGCCTCTATGGTCTCGGCAAGTATGCTACCCATAACAAAGGCGCCGAAAGCCGAGCTGAATCCTACCTTAGTGGATATTACGGCCATAAGGCAGCATAGGCCCAACGACACTACAAGCAACGTCTCATTGTTGATAAACTTGCGTGTGGCTCGCAAGAAAAGGGGCACGGCAAATATGCCCACCACAAACCACAACACAAGGAAGAAGCCTATCTTCATAACTGAGCCTATCATCTCGCCTCCATCAGGATTGGCTCCGCTTGCCAATGCCGACAGCATAACCATCATCACAATGGCAAGCACGTCCTCAAGTATCAGCACGCTCATAACGGGTCCGGCAAATTTCTGCTGCCTAAGTCCCATATCGCTGAATGCCTTGTATATAATGGTGGTGGAACTCATGGCAAGCATACCGCCAAGGAATATGCAGTCCATGCGTTTCCAGTCGAAGGCATGGCCTACAACTATGCCCAGCGTCATCATGGCAAAGATGATGGTAAGGGTGGTTATAACTGGCGATATGCCCATCTTTACAATCTTCTTGAAGGAGAAGTCCAGGCCCAAGGAGAAGAGCAAGAACATCACGCCAATGTCGGCCCAGGTCTTGATGTCGGTATTGTCGATTACAGACATGGTGTATGGCATGTGCGGACTTACGATGAAGCCAGCCATGATGTAGCCAAGGACAAGAGGCTGCTTGAGCTTCTTGAATAGTATCGTAACCGCACCTGCCACTATAAGTATAAGGGCGAGGTCGTTGATAAGGGTTGGAACTTCTGACATATTATATATTTCGTTTTGTTTCTTATTGGTATACAAAGGTAACGAATTGTTTTTAAAACAAGTGCAACATTGGCGGGGTTTTGTTGTCTTGTCTAAAAAAATGGTTCATCCGACATTTGGAGTGATAGAAGTGTAAATTGCAGTTTATAGGTGCGATACGTTCTTATGGTCCTATACATTTAAAAATAACCGTAATATGCTTGTTTTCTTCCAAAATTGCTCGAGAAAACCTATATTATGCGCCACAAACATTAAACATTGGTTAGTTGAAAGCTTTGGTACGATTGGCTCTCAAACATTTTTTTTACACTTTCTACAGCAAATAGGCACTAATTTTA
>ERZ1031719.843-NODE-843-length-10556-cov-5.592134_pt1 | contig 10556 bp, 11 predicted proteins | sample MGYA00516702_ERZ1031719 | MGnify/ENA primary metagenome ERZ1031719 (study PRJEB33719, sample SAMN04261227) | wastewater metagenome | biome: rural village; feature: human; material: feces | host: Homo sapiens | place: El Salvador | collected 2013-01-07 ...
TACTATAAAAAATCTAAAAACTCTTTGGAGTTTTTGTAGTTTTTATAGGAGGCTAAATCAAATGGACAAGTGTACACACGAGGTTCGCAAACAGTATTGGAAAAATATCATAGGTCAATGCCTAAAAAGACCAGAAGGCATGACTGCCAAGCAGTGGCTCGATGAAAACAACATTTGCGAACAGACTTACTATCATTGGCTCAAAAGAATCCGTCAGGAAACTTATGAGCTTGCAACCACTTCAGCGAATACTGCATGTGTGAATACAATACATGACGAGGTTGCATTTGCGGAACTTCCGCTTCCGGCTATAAATCCTGTTTCACCAGGAGAAAATGGATTTCGTCCGGATATTACCATACAGACCGGCTCCGTACTTATTGGCGTTTCAAATACCGCATCCGATGCGCTGCTTGGCAGACTGTTTGAGGTGATCGGTCATGCTCGCTGAAGCAGCAGGTGTTTCGAAGGTTATCATTGCCTGTGGCTTATCCACAGGCAAGATATACCGTGGTTCCACCTGCCAGCTCAAGCATGATCTTTTAAACTTCCCACTATTACATGAAGAAGTTCCTGCGGACAGGAAGGCAGGATATCCATACGGATACTGTCTGCGATATGAATGCGGATTGGAGTCTGGTCTGTAACGTCAGATGTTTCTGACAGTTCCTGCGCAGAAGGCAGCTTTACAAACACTGGTTCCTGCTCCGACTGTAACGTCCCACAATCCTTTCTGAATTTTCGGATCCAGTAAGTCATTGTGGAAAGGGAAATCTGGTGCTCCAGACACCAGGCTTTACAACTCTGCCCACTTGATTGGTATTCCTGAATCCTGTCAGACCAGAGTTTGTATTTTTCGTCTTTGTTCATAATGATATGATTCCTCTCATCGTTTGAGAAGATTGTATCAGGAAAAAGATTGGCATAAAAGATACGGATGATTACCTACTTACTTTACTCCGTCGGAAATTGCTTTTTTGTATGTTTTTCGGTCACTCTGGTCGAACCTAAAAAAATCTCAAAGTGCCTAAACTCAAGGATTTTTACATATCGGTCCGATGTAGTGCAACTATTGTCTCCACATGCGGTGAAAGTTATTTCTTATACTAAATAGCGAAACTATTCTTTTTGCGAAAAGGTTTATACTTCCACTTAGAGGGTAGATTTTTACCCTATGTATTCCATCGTTTACTAAATTGAATATTTAAATCAGACCCAATGACTTTTCAAATTTATAGTTCAAGCTCATAATTTTAATTTAACAAGATTATCTTCTAAAAACTCAACAAGAAATCTATATGAAGAATACACAGCATAATCTATAAAGCGGTTATCAAATGACTTTCCATTTTGCGCAAAATCACCTACACCTTTTGCAATTACAAATGGACATTTATTAAATTCCGCAATCTTCCCCATAGCATGTCCCTCCATATCTAACACACTACATTTTCTGTCAAATTGGGAATTTAAGTAGTTAAAAATACCATCCCACTGCTGAACTTTTGTCCCAGTCGCCAATACCCCCAACATTGCAGCAGGTTCTATAGGGGCAAATCCGTCTGGAAAAAGAAGATTCATCTCATTTAAATGTCCTCTTCCTTTACGAGATAAAATTATTTTCTCTCCATTTCCTATTTTTCTAATATAATTTTCACGCAAAGAAAATTGTATTACATCATGCCAATTAGGATACTTAACTTTATTATAAAGTACTTGAGGTTCAACCCCATCTTCATATTTCAATAACTCTTGCAGAAACTCATAACATTGAAGTTGAAAATCTTTCGGCAAACTAATTTTTATTGAACTTCTCCAATTATTTCCATATCTTTCGATTTTTTGTTTGATTCTTCCGTCTAGTTTATAACTAGAGATTTGCGGTTGAATTTTGTTTTCAGAAATTTGTTTTCCTAAATCATAATTAAAAACCTTTTCTGCAATCACCACATCTCCCAAAGTTTGTTTTCCTCTCTGTCCTGCACAGAATCCCGCCATTGCGATAATCTTAGGCTTAAGTGTCATGTAAAGTGTCTGAGTCATTATTGCTGCATCAACTTCACCATATTCAAATCCTCTTGCCAAAGCTATATTTAATCCATTCTCATTTTGAATCAAGAAATTAATTCCATTGTCCAATTCTCGTTCCTCAAAATATTCATAATTGGTAATAGCTTTTTCTTCTTCTTCTGTTGCAACCATCATTAAAATATCAATATTCATCTTTTCTTCAGGTGTCTTTTGAACACTTTGCGTCTTATTTATAGCAGGAACAAAACATGTTGGTTTTAAGAATGATGGATAATAAGTACTTTTATTACTGTATATAAACAATATAAAACCTAAGCTTACAGGATGGAAAGACGATAGGGAGAGAAAAGAGTTTTCAATAAAACATTTCGCTCCTAAAATAAAGGAACGTATATCCAATATTTTCTTGTCTATATACTTTTCAGCCATTATTAATCCTGCTAAAATGTTTACAGTAACATCAAAATCACCATCAAACCAAGAAACAGTATCACCATTTTTTTGTGCATGACGAATAATAAAGCTTACTGATTCCTCTAAATAATCAGGATATACTTCAGCGAGAAGAGGGGCAAGAAAAAAAAGTATTGTACCATTAGTTCTCAATGTTTGTTCGATAGAAGAATTATATCCTAACTCTTGAGGTGTTTTTGAACATATTGCATTTAGACCATTATTCAAAAGTTGATTAAGTTGGATACGTTCTAAACCATAAGCTCTATAGGACATTGAAGCTTTCAAATAATAAAGACTTGCAAGCATATATACCGTTGTATAAAAATCTGCCGGAGCACATTTAACTCCCATATCCGCTTTCCAACCTTTATTATTATAATCACGACAATCATCTGAAAGCAAATTTCTAAGTGCATCCGATATAAATGTTACCGGTGCTCCAAAGCATAATGCAGCCAAAAGTGCCGTTGCAGTATGTCGGATATCTGTAATTTCCGACTTTTGCAAAACACTTTGTCCAAAAGGATTTGCATCAATAACATGAATCGGTTGACGAAACCAACCATTTGAAATATAACTTGATTCAGTAAACCATCGACGTGCTCCAGCAACAGAATTATTTTCTACTCCTTTATAACAACTAATTCCAAGAGCTGAAATAAGGGTAACAGAACAATTAGGTTTATCAATAGGAACACCTTTATTAACCCTTGATGCTGAATGTCTGAGATTATTTTCGTTATGAATAATATCCAGACAGTTCTTTCCGAATTCTCCAAATTCATCCTGTGTGGAGATAAGAATTTCATATGCGCGAAGACAAATCTCTTCTATAGTCATTTTTCTCATATCCTTCCATATTTTTGTGCAATAGCAAAAAGCGAATGTGTTCCAAAAAAAACATTATATCCAAATCTATTCAACAACTCATAATCAGCAGAAAAACGAGAATACTTTGGAAACCCTATATAATAAGGTATACTCTTTTTAGTTAAGACATTACTAATAGCAATCAATGCATTTGAAATAGGATTTGCATCTATTCTAAAATTCTTTTGATTCTTGGGGTCATCCCTTTCAAGCTGAAGATAGGAACTCATTAAATCATTTATTCCCACAGCAGCAAAATCAATCAAGTTATCAGACACAATGGAATCAAGACAGTCAACAATCTGTTTGTTCTCTATCATAGTGCCAACCTTTATAGACAAATTCAAACCGCATATACACGAGATAAATTGCCTAAATGCAACAATATCATTATAAGATGATGCATTAGCAACAAAGACATGTATTGGAATGCCTACATCCTGTAACGTACACACAAATTCAATTTCACGTTTCAATTGTAATTTATCATCTTTATATCTTAGTGCATCAGATGAAAATCGGTAATAAATTCCAATATCGGGATGCCGATGGTGAATATTATATATTACACTTTTTAGGTCAGATATAGCATACGATTCCTTTTGAAATATCATCGAATCCAAAAATATTCCTGAAATATAATCAATATAATATTCTGAACCTTTAAGATCAATAACATGCGCCAAGGGTTTATCATTCATAGAATATAGTTTTTCGTTCACTTTGTCGGCAACATCTAGTAGCCATTTATTTTCTTTATCACTCATTACTAATTCAGACACATCGTTTAATTCTGAATATGCTATTATACTTTCTTGCGAATCAACAACCACTAAACTATGGTTTTCAGGCAAACAACTAAAAACTGCACCGACAATACAAGGCTTGTTAAGAGCCATTGCAAAAGATGTCAGATGAGAATATGATGTATGTCCACAACTGATTATTGCACCAGATTTCTGGATAGCCCAAAACGGCAACTCATCTGTCAAATTAAGCAGCAAAAGAATATCGCCTTCGTTTAAATTTTGTTCTACGCCATTATCCCATATATAAATACGCCCCGCTACTATTCCTGGACAAGCACAGATGCATGATACCAGCAAATTATTTTTAGTAAACATACTGTTCCAAAGCATTTATATACTCCTCCATTTCTTCTATAGTAACTTTATCTGTTCTTATTATTTCGTAACGTTTAGAGCTATTTGCAATTTCTTTAAGATACCACCCACGCATAGCATTCATAAATGTCTCTCCCTGTTTCTCTCGTCGCGAAAGTTCCTTTCCCCGACAAATAAGCCGTGAATATGCAACTTCTGCTTCCAAATCACACAAGAACGTAAAATCCGGTATAATACTTTGAGAGGCAAATTGCAAAATTCCCTCCGTTAATTTTCTGTCTTGCTTAAACATATAATGGGCAAACACAAATGTTGAAAGAATAAACCTATCTACAATGACAATTTTGTCTGCATAAAGCGCAGGCAAAATATATTGTTCAACTTTTTGTGCAAGAGATGCAAAATAGATAAGCGTCTCTGTGTTTCTGGTAACACCACTATTTTCAGCAATTACTATTTTTCGCAATTGAGCCTCTACTTCGTTTGAATCAAATCCACCACTTGGTAATGCAAATACATCCTTGCCTTCATTCACCAATCTTTCCTGAATAATCTTTGTTAGTGTGGTTTTTCCACTTCCGTCAATACCCTCAATTGCAATAAGAAATCCTTTTGTATGTTCCTTCATTTGTATAATACCCACCTTTCCATCAAAGGCATTAAGCATCTAAATCTTAAATAATAAAAGACCATCAGGTATTATCTGACAGCCCTTTACTATTCCTGTTTTATAAAAAGAGTATATACTTATTTATTATATTTCAATTTACTATATACGCAATTTATTACTTTCAGTAAATCAACATCACCTATCTGTCATACAATCCCTACAAAAAATTACAACATTATTAACTCCTTTAATCTCAATCTGTTATCCAATTATCTTTGAGCAATTCAGTCAAAGCCTTTATATCGCCTTCCGAAATGTCTAGTGGTTTGGTAATGTCTGGCGGCATAGGCCATGTTTTATCATCAAATGTCATTCCAATTACTTTTCTTTTGCTTGCATAACGAGGAATTACATGAAAATGCACATACTTATCTCGCATCATCAAAAGGAGATAATTGATTTTATCATATTCAAACAACTTAGATAATGTCTTCTCAATATGAGAAGTAACCACTGATAATTCAGAATAAACATCAGCAGGAACTTCTGCTAGACTTTCATATTCTCCTTTGCAAGCAAGAACCAATGAACCTACAGTTACTTGTTGCGGACGCATTAGCACAATCCACGAATCATACTCATGAATTACACTAGCAGGATAATTGAATTGCAAAATAGTTTCATTCATAACCAGACCTCCTTCAGTCTTATGCTTTATTGATGGCTACTTTAAACCAATACGCTTTGGTAATAATCTTGATGTAAAGAATTTCATATCAATATATGAATACCCTATATTGTAAATTATACCATTATTTCATGATTTTTCAATAATATTCTATCCTTGAGTTTCCGCAGTTTTATCCGCAACTGCCCGATTTTTCATATGCTGCAATAAACAACTTTCAGAAATTGCCCAAAATATAAGGAATCTCATTCCTTTTTGATGTAAAATTAAGCCACCAACCAAAAAGCCCCACTTAGGGGGATATCCTTCCCCCAGCTAAAACCGCCTTACTTCTTTGTATTATCAATTCTTATTTCATTCAATGGCAATGATTTGAATAATTTCAACACTTTTTTCACTATAGTCTCCAACTCCTCAATTTGCCTAAGTAACATATCTGCTTCATCTTTAGCATCCTCTGCCAATTCAGCAAATGTGCTACTGGCTGCACTCATAGCTTTATCTACATAATAATCTAATTTTTCATCATAAGCCTCAGCATAGCATTCACTAAGATATTCATCCACGAAATCTTACTCATCAAACTTAGCCAAATCATAGACATTTCCCGAAAAAAAGTATCTCCATATTTTCAATCGTATGGCTCGCATCTTTTATCACGGTATCCAAATTATCAATTCCCTTTTCACAGAACACACGCAAGTCAAATATTTTATTAACCCTTTTCCGCATAGACACAAATATGGTCAATTAGCTCTACCACAACATTTCTAGTAAGTGTTTCCACTTTCTTTTTTGATATGAAAGCTTCAATCCACTCATGATGTTTTCCGTTTCTCTGCACAAGCCTTTCTATCTCAAGGTTAATTTGTGCAATGGAGTCCAAGGCATCTCTGCGCCTCATTTCAAACTCATGTTTTAATGTGACATATTCATCCTTTGTAATCAGATTTTCTTTCAGATCTTCATATACAGAGATCTTAAGCTTTTCGTATCGTTCTGCTTCTTCCTCAAGTTGCACAATTCTCATGTCAAGACGTCTGATATTGCTTTCCTGCAAAGGGAGCTTTTCTACATAACCAAGCAGTTTCTTTATCTCAGACAACTCTTCAATATAAGCATTGAGATAAGTTATAACCGCTTTTTCCAGTTCATCTTCCTTTATCCTATGACTGCTGCAGCTTCCATCCTTTTTATTTGCAGAACACATATAATAAACATATTTTTTCCCTGCCACAGTAGATACTTTTCGGCTCATCTGTCTGCCACAATCTCCACAGACTGCAATTCCTGAAAACAGATAAACCGTCTTATTATTGGGTGCAACTCTTGTATCTCTTTTTAGCAGCTCCTGAACCATATTAAACTGCTCTTTACTGACAATCGCTTCAAAAGCATTCTCAATGCGTACCCAGTCTTCCTCGTTTTTTACAACTGTTTTCTTCACTTTATAATTCGGCGTGGTATATTTTCCTTGAATAAGCGTTCCGGTATAATTCTCATTTGTCAGAATCCTTGTTACTGCAACAGCACTCCAACTGGCTTTACTTTTGGTCTGGAATTTTGCCCTGTAGTTGCTGCCACAGCTCTTTTTATATTCAGCAGGGGATAAAACTCCCATATCGTTCAGTCTGTCAGCGATTCCCTGCTGGCTCATTCCTGCTATTTTCCATGAAAAAATATTACTGACTATCCCTGCTGCATATTCATCAACAATAATCAGATTATGGTTCCTCTCATCTTTCTTATATCCATAAACTGTGAAGGAACCGATAAATTCGCCTTTTCTTCTTTTTACATCCAGATGGCTTCTGATTTTTATGGAAATATCCCTGCAATATGCATCATTGATAAGATTCTTAAACGGAATCACTAGCTCGTCTGTCTGTGATTTTCCAATCAGGCTGTCATAATTATCATTTATGGCAATAAAACGGACACCCAGCATCGGGAATATCTTTTCAATATACCTGCCGGATTCAATGTAATTTCTTCCGAAACGTGATAAGTCCTTTACAACGACACAATCAACTTTTCCCTGCTTAATATCTTCAAGCATAAGTTGAAAAGCAGGACGTTCAAAATCAACACCGCTGTAACCGTCATCCACTCTCTCTGAAACTACTACAATATCCTCTTTGTTTTTGAGAAATTCTCTGATAAGCTCTTTTTGATTTGAAATGCTGTTGCTTTCTGCTTTTGATACACCAGAAACATCACCATCTTCCTTAGATAATCTAACATAGATGGCTGCTTTATAGATTTTATTTTCCTTCATATATGCAAACCTCCTGAATTTTATTAGCTAGATTACCTAATAAAATCTTTGGTGGTCTGCACCAATTTAGCCCTGCGACTATCATAGCACATTTCCACCAAAGATTCCACTCCGATTTTATGAAAATCCTAATAACATTTTTTCAAACTGTTCCTCAAAGCTAAGTCCCTCCGGATTAAAAGCCACCTTCACAACCACATTACCGACCATAAAGCAGTAAGGATTTTTTATCTTGGTAACAAAATCTTTTATCCTTTGCTCCTTTGGCAGACTTTGGTCTATCCTGATTTCCTGCAAATCGACAAGGCTGTTTTTGTCAACGCATTGGACATCAACCTTTCTCATTTCTTCTAATTGCTCGATTGTCATATCACACAAACCTTTCCTGATTTCTGCACTTTGCACCTTTTTCTACAAAATGACATATTCTGTCCATAGCGGACAAATATGTAAAAGCCGGACAAACTGCCCGGCTCTAATACGTCTTATCTTTTATCCGTTATACTTATCAAATACCCCCACCTGTACCTGCACCGCCTCGGTGATCCTTGCAAGGGTTTCCTCGTCAACCTTTCCCATGTTCTCAATAATCCTGCCATAATCAAGGGCAGTCACCTGTTCACAGAGAGCTATGCTGTGCTGCTCCAATCCCTCTGCCCGGTATGCCGATACGAATACATGAGTGGGAAGGTTTTTCTTTTTAAAGATTTTGGTGGAGAGAGGGACTACCGTGATTACGCTACTGTGCTTATTTGCCATGTTATTGCTGACAACAACCACAGGTCGCATACCTCCCTGCATACTTCCCTGATACTGACCACCCAAATCCGCATAAAAAAAGTTCCTTCTGACAGCAGTAGAAGGAGAATTATCATGAGTAAATATATCCCTGGAAACCAGAAACATCTAACACTTAATGACCGTATCTACATCGAAAACGAATTATCCAAAGGTGCGACTTTTAAAGACATTGCGGCATTCCTTTGTAAAGATCCTACAACCATCTCAAAAGAGGTTAAATCACGACGCCTTTCTGACTGGTACCACAAAGGAACTTTCTACAATGCCAAAAACTTTTGTGTACACCGCTATCACTGTAAAAAAACAAATGCCTGTGGAAAAATCATTCTCTGCGGCATTAAATGTACATCCTGTCCAACCTGCAACCAAACCTGTAAGGATTTCGAAAAGGAACGGTGCTGCAGACTTGATAAGGCGCCTTATGTATGTAATGGCTGTCCAATGAAAATCAATCATTGTACCATTGCCCATAAATACCGCTATGATGCCCGTTTTGCCGACCGTAAGTACCGCGAATTATTAAGTAGTTCCCGTGCCGGGATAAATATGACCCGGCATCAGCTGCACCAAAAAGACCAGATTGTTACTCCGTTGATCGCACAGGGACAGTCACCCTATCAGATCCTGGTCAATCATCCGGAACTGGATATGTCTGTCCGCTCCATGTACACATACATCGATAAGGGACTGTTCACAGCCAGAAATGTGGATCTGAAAAGGCAGGCAAAATTCAAACCAAGAAAGTGCCACAAAACACAGATCAAAGACCGCGAAGTATTTACCAACAGAACCTATGCAGACTTCTGTTCTTTGGAATTAAATTCTTATGTACAAATGGACACAGTAAAGTCATCAAGGGACTCCCAGAAAACACTGTTAACCATGATCTTTACAGAGGAAAAACTGTTTCTTGCATTTCTTATTAACCGGTGCACAAAAGGTGCCGTCCGTGCTGTATTTGACCGTTTGGAAAAACGTATGGGAACGTATGAATTTACATCTGTTTTTGAAAATATCTTAACCGATCGAGGCTCTGAATTCGGTGCCCCGGAAGAATTGGAAACCGGAATTACCGGCATACAAAGAAGCAGCATTTATTACTGTGATCCAATGCGTAGCGGACAAAAAGGAACCATCGAACAGGCGCATACCATGCTCCGCATGATATTGCCTAAAGGAACATCCTTTGAATTTCTAACCCAATGGGATGTCAATCTTATTGTGAATCACATAAACTCTACTCCAAGAGAAAGCCTTGACGGCAAAACGCCGTATGATGCTGCCCTGGAAACACTTGGAGAAGATGTCCTTAAAGCCTTTCAGCTCAAGCCGATTTCACCAGATGAAGTCAATTTAACGCCTAAGCTGATACGCTTTAAGAAGTAACTAATTAACTGATCGAAATCTGCTGTCAGACTGGAAGTAAACATTTCACATTTTTTAAATGTGGCTGGTGGAATTTAGTCTGACACACCGAATTCCAGTAGCCTGTTTTTCATGCCATAAAAACAACAAAATTTCGATAAGCTAGCTTAATTATAACAGAAAGCAAGAGATTTTGTTAAAAAAACTCCTGCAAAATCAGCAAAATTTAAAAGCCGATGGAATTTACTCTTGCACTGGAATTTACTTTTTCAAGTCAGCTTAACCCATCCATTTATTATATCATATTTACATAGTGGAATGCCACTTTAAAAC
>ERZ1031719.844-NODE-844-length-10553-cov-15.684607_pt1 | contig 10553 bp, 9 predicted proteins | sample MGYA00516702_ERZ1031719 | MGnify/ENA primary metagenome ERZ1031719 (study PRJEB33719, sample SAMN04261227) | wastewater metagenome | biome: rural village; feature: human; material: feces | host: Homo sapiens | place: El Salvador | collected 2013-01-07 ...
CTTACTCGGGACTTTCACCCGTTAGACAATGCTCATGCCGAGCGTACAACAAAAACAGACCGACGTGAAATCTAGTTCACATCGGTCTGTTTTCTTCACTACCACCTACCCCTTTTACTTTTTTACCTTTTTACTTTTCTACCTTTTTACTTTTTTACCCTTTTACTTTTTTACCCTTTTACTTTTTTACCCTTTTACTTTTTTACCTTTAAAAGTTTGATTGTCTGTGTTTTTCCCGTGATGCCTGTTACCACGGCGATTCCATTGTCACGAATCTCCACCTTCTCATATTTAGCATCAACAATCACTTTTCCTTTTAATGTCATAATGCCCCAATGTCTGGGTATCTGTTCAAAGGCGCAATAGGCACCAACAGGTAGCGCTATATGGTGGTAGAGAGGTGGCACGATAACTTTACCATCTACCTTCAAGCCCCATTTCTTTCCGGCCTGATACAATTCCACATGTCCTGCTTCTGACTTCTCATGCAAAAGAAGCAACTCACTTGCTTCCATTTCCTTCTTCTGTAACATCGACTCTTGATAGTATTTCTTGCCAAGGCGAGGCATCACAAAATTCAAATCTTCATTTTCATTCTTTGGATTATTGCATCCTATATAAGTCTTCTTCAAACTTGAATCCACCAGGTAGTAGTCCTGGTTGCTGTCCATGACAACAATACGTTCACCATACAGAATGGCACATAACCAATACACATGTTCGTAATCATTACGCAGGAAACACACATTCCTGCTCTCTTCATTGCTCATGCGCATCTTCCCTTCACTACCCTCATAATAGTACCATACTTGACAACCGGTAGCAGAAAGTCTGGATCTGTATATCATATAATACCCATAATTCAGAAAATCATATTGTGAAGGACGATAGGGCAAAGAAAATTCTTCTTGGGTTCGAGACATGAAGATGTCGTTATATTCTATAAACTCCCATCCTTTTATGTTGACAACATGGGGAGCTTCTGCTACGTTAGTGCCATCGTCGATGACAGCTTTTGCCAACAGGTCATAATAGCATTTCGCCTTTCTGCGAGGTCGGTAGAACAGGATGTTGCCATCCAGCAGTTTCATGTCATAGTAATCGCCTGGCTCCAGTATTTGTTCTCCTTGCCGGTTCACTACCGTCATCTTTCCATCAGACAGCTTGATGATGGCAAACTCCCCTTTGCTATCTACAAACTCACGATACTGTATCGTTTGGAGCAATTCCTCATGGCTCATCACCATCATCATTTCCGAGTCTGGATGAATCTGAATACAGTCTTGCACCTTGCTCATCAGGAAAAACTCTCTTTCCTTGGCTGTCTCCTTTTTCTTGCCAACTTTCAGCTTTCCTTCAAACATCGCATTCCAGTTCCATACCTGCGAAGGCAACCCGAACACCCGATATAGTCCTACATTATCTATAATTACGCAGTTCTTCTTTCCTTTGGCTACTCGCAATCCACGTCCCACCATCTGCAGATACTTGGCAAGCGACAGCGTAGGTCGAGCCAACTGTACAAACTCCACATCCGGACAGTCAAATCCCTCCGAGAAGATGTCCACATTCACCAGCACTTGTATCGGCCCCAGTCCATCAGCAACTCCATCAGCAGCCCGCAAACAAGTAGCAGCAAGCCCATCACCAAGACCATCACCAAGGCGGTCCCATCCCGCACAACCTGGCGAGACCTTTGATGGTCCGCCAACCTTAGAGCGTAGCGGTTCCGAGCACCGAGTAGGGCGGTTTCCTCCCTCTCCCCTGAGGGTGAGAGGGTCGGGGTGAGAGGTGGAGCCCTCTTTGGAAAGAGGGACGGGGTGATTCGAAAGATCTCTCTTAAGGGTAAGGGAGGACGGGTGGGTTTTCGACAAATTGTCAGGGTGATTCGAAAAAGAAGTATTAGAAGCTTTGAACCTTTCAATAAGTTCTTTTCGTAAAGAACTTGGCGTTTTACTATCAATGGCAACAGCTGCTATGCCGTGTTCTCTGTAGAACTCGGCAATAGCATTAGCATGATTGATATTGATAGCATACACGATGCCCTTTCTATCCTTACCAAATTCTTCCAAGCTCCGATAGAGCCTTTCGATGCTCGGCTTCTTATTCAGCAACATATCCATTTCCTTGTTCTGGTAGTCACCATCTGCACCTCGCTTCTGCAAGGAGTCAATGAGCCGTTGCGTCACACCATCCGACTTGATGCTCACGAAATCGTATGTTGCCAATCTTCCCTTGCTGATAAACTCAGGAACATCCCACGACTGCACCAACACGTCAAACAGGTCAGTGAAACCCTTACCGTTCAATCGGCAAGGTGTAGCCGTCAGTCCCAGGAACTTAGCCTTCGGGAATCTCTCCCACATCTCCTTATAGGTCTTGGCAAGCGCATGATGCGCCTCGTCTATCACTATCAGTCCCGGCTCTTCCTCTATCTCGTCATAGTGCTTCGACAACCATTGTATCGACACAGCCTTTATAAGTGAAGAACGAAGAGTGAAGAGAGAAGAATTCAACGGCTTTTCTATCAAATTGGAAGAAGTTCCATCCTCTTTTTTAGCAAGGCGGTTTACACCGCACAAACAATCTGGCGAGACCTTTGATGGTCCGTCAACCTTAGAGCGTAGCGGTTCTGAGCACCGGAGGGCGGTTACATCCCCTGTCCCCTGAGGGGAAAGGGGCTTGGGGAAAGCGGTGGAGCCTCCCTTAAGGGTAAGGGAGGTTTCTGTCCCCCGGGAACGGGGGAACCGAAGGGGGTGTAAAGACCATTGAGGGTGGGTTTTCGAAAAGATTCTTTCAATAGTTTCTCGAATCTGAGAAACCAACTCCCTTCTATGGGCAACAATCCAAACATTGCAATTGGAATGTTCCCTCAAAAACGATTCTACGACCGAAGCGAGTAGAACCGTTTTTCCCGTACCCGTTGGCATTTGTGCCATCACGGACCGATGAAGGCGCAACGCCTTCTCAATCCGTTCCTTCATATCCTCTTGATAATCAAATAGCTTGATTTCCTTCATTGCAAAGATATTATTTCTTCAATAGATTTTCAACATCCTTGATGGCTTTATCAAGGTCATTACATTCATATTTTCAAATTATAATTAAATATTGTTATATTTTCGCCTTACCGGTTGACTGCTTCGATTAATTTTACTATCTTTGTCAACCAATAGAACAAATGATTAATTATGGAACTAAAAGATATATTTTCTAAGCGACTGCGCAACGCACGTCTGATGCGAGGCTTGTCCATGCAACAACTCTGTGTGATGATGAATGATATTGTCACCAAACAATCTGTGTCCAAATACGAACGAGGCGAGAGTATGCCAGACAGTACCATTCTCATCGCATTATGCAAAGCCCTGAACATTTCCCCCGACTATCTGTTTCGTGAAAATCGTTCAGCTCTCAACAATGTCCATTACCGCAAACTAACTCGCCTGAGTGCTAAGGAAGAGAAATCCATCAATCTCATGGTGGAAGATACCATTGAACGCATCAATGAAATAGAAGATATTTGTGGCATCGAAAGACATTTTGATGCTTCCTCTTTCACTTGCCAAGTTAAGTCTTTAAATGATGTTTTCAGCGCAGCAACCAAACTCCGCACCGATTGGAATATTGGCAACGCAGCCATTACAAACGTCATCAACATCTTAGAGACCAATGGTATCATAGTGGTAGAAGTAGAAGCTTCAGACGCTTTCTCTGGTCTCAATGGCACATTGGAAAATGGAACTCCTGTCATTGTCATTAACAAACAGATGAGCACCGAGCGTAAACGTTTCACTGCGCTCCATGAATTAGGCCATGCATTGCTTCATTTTCCAGAAGACATGGATGAAAAGACGGAAGAACAATACTGCAATATTTTTGCCAATGAAGTATTGATGCCAAGACAAACTTTCCTTCAGTCTATTGGCGAAAAACGCCACGATATAGCATTAGTAGAGTTGAAGAACCTTCAATCAGAATTTGGAATATCCGTTGATGCCTTGATGTATAAGGCGAGATATCTTGATGTCATATCAGAAAATCGCTATACAACCTACTGGAAGAAGAAAAATTTCGATCCCAATTTCAAATCACAGGTAGAGAAGAGTATCATTGATGACGAGCACAGCACCAGATTCGAGAATCTTATCTATCGTGCCCTGTCAAGTGGTTTGATTACAGAATCCAAGGCTGCCGTCTTACTCAACAAAACGACAGAGGAAGTATTACATAATTTCGTTCTTGCCTAATGGAAATAGTAATCAGCGATACCAATATATTCATAGACTTATGGAATATTGGACTTTTGGAACGATTCTGTGAGCTTCCTTTGTCAATCCACACCACCGACTTTATTATCGGTGAGCTAAAGACACAAGGAGTCAAAAATGCGATTGCTCAATTACATCAAGAAGGGAAAATCACAATCAAAACTTTCAAAAGCAATGAGTATGCAGAGATTATGTCACTCCAAGACAAGAATCTCTCTTTCCAAGACTGCACTGTTTTGTATTACGCATTGAACGGTGATTATAAACTCTTGACTGGCGACCGTAACCTTCGAGTAATAGCAGAACGGCATGGGCTTCAAGTTTCTGGAATAATCTATGTGATGGACGAACTTCTTCACCATGATATTCTATCGAAAGAAGAATATATAACCAAGCTTAAAGCCTTGTTGGAGTCCAATCATCGCCTTCCGACCAAGGAGATTATGAAACGAATCGAGAATTACCATTGAGTATGCAATAAAGTTCGTTAGCATTGCCCATTGATTGGGCTATGCTAACAAATTACATCTGCATCCAATATCTCTTTATCTGCTCTGAATAACCATTCAAAATATTCTGATATAACTTATTAGAATTTTTATTTTCCAATTCAACGTCTTCCAAGGAATTACGTTTTATAATTTGCATAAAATAATCTCTTTGATTTCCCCATGAGCACAAAGCTCCTATTATTTGCTCATCAAAAGGCAGTACATTCTCCAAGAAATCAACCCAATCATCATTTGAGACTTGGTTTAACTGTTTTTCTGCAATAGGAACGGCAGCAACAGAACGGCCATATCCATTTCCCATATATACCAACAACAATGCTTTGATACATCGTGCCATAGCAGGCTTTGGGAATATCGTCCCCAATGAAGCAAGTTCTTTTATCACACGAGGTTCTTTATAGAAATTATCATATTCATAATGAACATCTATAAGTTTTTGAGCTATCTCAATAAAGGTATTTGATCTGATATTTTCTGGCACAAAATCAAAACCACCAACTAAAGATAGGGCCGATTTTATCATAACAGCAGACTTCATGTCTCCATCAGAAACCACATCTTTATACAATGCTCCAATTCTCCATTTGTCATCACTAGATATTTTATCCCAGATCAAAGGAAGTATAACTTTAAAATTATTCAAGGTATGCTCTTGTACAGCTCCATCTTTTGTTTTAATAGAAGAAGCGAGTATTGTGGTTACAGTTCTAACTATAAAGAGGGAAGAATTTACCAATTGTATAAGTTGCGGATCTTTTGCAGGAATATTTTCATCAAATAATCGATTTCTAAAGTTTGAAAAGTCAACAGCAATCTCCATATTAGGTTGACTAAGTATATTTGCGACACAACTTTTTATAATTGTTGTCACTTTCAATGCATCGAGTACAGCCTCCTCTTTAGCAGCCTGAGAAGAAAAATAGAATTGTATAGTTTCAAAAGCTTGGCGTAAATCCAAAGCACCAGCATGACTAATCATACCTAATTGCTCAGCAATAACAATCACGTTATAATCCGTTAAAACTGATTCCATACTTACCTTAATACCTACTTCTGGCCGCTGAATGAGTTCACCGACAAACTCTTCCCCTAATTCCAAGATATGTTCCCTAAGGTTTGTGATAGCCTTTTTCCAAACATATTCTGCAGCCATATCATAAGCATGACTATTAAAGGCAGCTATAATATTATTTTGTTGCTGTTCAGTCAAATTGGTAGGATTCGAATATGGTACAATTGTCTTAACATCCATAACATTTGCTGGAATAACATCTTTACTATCTATCTTCCACAATAATTTATCTTGCTTCATTTCCTTGCTTATTAAATTGAATTAAACCTTCTTGCGTTTTCATTAAGACAGCAAAAATTGCATCTTCTGAAACCAACTTTTTAAATGCTTTAGTCCTTGCACCTCCAACAATTTGATTTTCGGTCATAGTTTTGTTATCTACAATTAAATGATAGCCAATTAATTTGCCATCATTTGTAAACAAACAGATGCCATCATGATTAAGCATTGCCTGTACCAAACAAGACACTTTCTTCAAAAGTTCATGAGCAGTAATATCTTTGTCAGCATTTCTAAAATGAATATAATACTCATATAAATCAATAGGTTCTTTAACAAGAAGCACCCCATCGGAAAAAATATCAGGAACTTTAATTTCACCTTCATGCACATCTAAAACTGCGACTAAATTTCCATGTCCTATTTGCAAAGCATAACCTATCATTTTTTCCAAAAAATCATAAAAATGTGAGTCTTTACATATTTCGCCTATCGTCTCACACAAATCACGAATATAGCACCCTTCACTATCTTCCACACCATTAAGGGATAAAGAAACGGCATAAGGTTCTTTACCACTAGCAGGCACAAACTCAACCGTTTTAGCCCCAATATTATGAAGAAGAATAAAACGATGTTCATTGTCTTCAGACAATTTCAATTGCTCCAAAAGGGATAAACTCGTTATCTTTTGTTCACCATTAACTACGCCCCATCTTATTCCATCATCATTAACCTCCATAAATATACACCAGCCTTCATTACAAAGAGGTGCACACATTTTTATGGCTTTTGCCAACGACCTTGGTAATAATTCACCCCGATAAAATTCGTAGCCTATAAAAAATGGTATTTCCGAAATATTATTGGTTAACAATACTTCTGGATAAAGATGTTCTCCTTCTTCATAATAATCGGACAAAGAATTCACTATGGAAACTAATTCATTTACCAGAATTGGGTTCTTATCCGGATCTTTCTGTGAAAACCCATTGTTCAAAAGAAATGTTCCAATTTCAGAAGAAACTGTTTTTCTCAATGATGTAGCCATATTATTATTCAAACTTAGGAAGTTCTTGAATTATTTTACCTTGTAACAATTTGCCATTAACATGCTTATTGCGTTTTATTCCATCTGCACCCCAAGTTCCCCATTGCTTAAAGAAAAAAGGAATATTCATTGTTTCAGCTTGTTGTTTAATATTTAAAGCCCAATCCTCCTTCATGGGCCTTGCCTGCATGCCACTTTCACCACCAACGATAATCCAATTAATGCCATCCAAATTTATTTTTCCCAAGTCCTCAACCAAAGGCTCACAGGATAAGAATTTAACGGAAGCATTGAGCTTTCGGATTAAGTCTATCCTAGGTTTTGACGACTTGCATTCTACGGTTACTCCAAGCCAAGCATTGTGAGGAATGGGATGATTAGAGAAATATACAGCCATTCTATCTGCTCGTTTTGTTAGAAGTTGATAACGATGCTGAGGGGTCTTCTCTATCGTTTTCATAACTCTATCAATAAAATCGTCAGGTACTTTCTCATGAAACAGATCGCCCATAGAGCAAACGAATATCATTTGTGGTTTATGCCATTTTAATGGTTCTATCAAACTTTCCTCATGAGTTGTTACATGAAACCCATTGCTATACTTAATTTGTCCCATAGCCTTAAGTCGTCGGGCCATCACCTCTGCATAACAATGCTTACATCCCTCAGACACCTTACTACACCCAGTAACAGGATTCCAACTTTTATTAGTCCATTCTATTTTTGAATTTGCCATCACTAAAAATCTAGAATGCAGTCTTTAGAGATAAGAACAGTCACCTCGTGCTTTTTATTATCAGTAAATACTGCATGAATTTTACCATCAAAAACTAACTTTCTAAGAGCCTTTGTATAATGGCTCAAACAATATTTTGTATTGACCTGATCTTTTTTAAATAAAGACAAGGCATCAATATGATTCCCCTTATATTTTTTATATAGTTCTTCTGCAAGTTTGTCTATGTTTTCAGTTGTATCATCAAACAATAGCGAACTACTCATACCTACTGATCTAGGGTTGAAAGTATAGGTGTGTATACCATCAAAAACAGTTCCAACATTTGCAAAATCATTATAAATGGTTTTGACAAGTTCATACCCTTTTGCACCTTTCGTTAGATGAATAATAAAATGACTAGTTGTAGCCATATCTTCCTCTTGAAATTGAAAAGCCGTATAATAAACTTTCTTTTTTAGGATTAAGTTAAATTCTCGCCCTAACATATCTACAATGTAAGCTAGTCGAGAAAGCACAGTATTCTGACTAGCTTTTCCTAAACGTACTTCATTATAAGAAAGTGGAAAAATATCTTTGATGTATTGCACAAACAATTGGTTATCCATAGCAGGATTAATTCTCTTAGTATTCAGAAACAAGAAAATTTCGTTGCCCCAATTATTCAAAAATTCTGCCAACACCTTTGTTTTAATACCTTTATATCCAAAGGGATCAAAAAATAATAATGCAGGGCTCGTATTTTTACCATTTTGCATAGTATTTTTCTGTAAATACTCCTCTACTCTATCACACTCCCCAATTATTCGATCTGCAAAGAAAGGTTCATGTCCAAAAGTTCCTCTCGGATATTTTTCCAAAAAGTTTTTTTCAAGAATCTCCTTGTAATTTTTATCATTAAACTGCATTCTGACAATAGCTCTCAACCTATCATCGCGATAACATTCTGCAGCAATCATAAGAGGAGTTGACACATGTCCATCATCATAGATCCCAGGACCAGAGAACAAATCAATATACCTAATCTCCTTTTGAGGATTCTTAAGCAATATTTTGCAATATTGTGGGAAATATGAAGACACTATTTTTGCCTTCACGTAAGAAGAAGGACTTTGCGAACTAAAGAAATCACTATTCTTTTCCATTTCAAAATATTTTATCTATACATATTAACCTTAGTAAATCATTGAAGCTGATTTAATCAAGTATTCCACACACTTGCTCAATTTTTCAAAAGGCGTAATTGGAGAATTCATTACTTGACATGCAAACGAAGAATACTGATATTTTATAAAAGTGTTGCCACAAACTAAATCAAGCATTTTCAATGAGTATTCAAGCCATGTTCTAACCATTGCCTCATTAAGATATTGGTTCCCCATAAGAGAAGTTCCCTCCTGGATAACTCTATAAATTCCATTATTCATGATTACCTCCTTCCTTTTGAGCATGAATCAAATTGTTATGGTATTCAGTTGTCAAGAAGTCTTCTTCTTTATTTTGTTTTCTCTTTTTGATACTGATACCAAATCCTTCGAAACTATCAAACATAGGAAATATAATCAATACTAGCCAAAATAGGAATATAAGATTATTGCCATTAAAATCTTCAGTAAACGACAAGTCTATGCAAACCTTGAAATTTGCCAAAACATAAATCGTTGTTACAAGAAAGACCAGCATATACCAGTAATCCACCAAGCGATTTCGAATGCTCACACCAAGAGACTTCAAACATGTCCATAGGTTACCAATACCTAAACGACACAAATAACCTATCAATCCACCTACCAGCAAGGCTGCCAATAGTGATAATACAAATACCCAAATTTCAATATACATAGTCATTATTTTTATTATTTATTGAATGTAACAGTATTAAGCAAATTATCTTTCTATAGAAAGACTTTGTCTACTTCTGTGATTAACATACCATAAACCATATCCCCAGGCGGTCCCAGCCCGCACAACATGGCGAAGACCTTTGATGGTCCGCCAACCTTATAGCGAAGCGGTTCCGAGCACCGAGTAGGGCGGTTTTCTCCCTCGCTCCTGAGGTTTCTGTCCCCCGCAAACGGGGGAACCGAAGGGGGTGTAAAGACCATTGAAGAGGGCCGGGGTGAGAGGTGGAGCCTTCCTTAAGGGTAAGGAAGGACGGGTAGGTTTTCGAAAAATTACAGGAGCAACTGCTCCACCCACTATCGTCATGATAAGCAATGAAGAAGCAAGCTTGGTCTTTGTCCCCGCATCTCTCAATGCCAGCGAGAAGATAGTCGGAAACATGATGCTCTCTCCCAGATATAAGGCGAAAAACGCAAAGAGAGATAAGGTTCCGCTACATACTTCATAACCTAAAGATTATAATATTGGTTTATTGTATGGAGTACGTTCATGGAGATGCCGGAAACTCTCGATACGTTCTTCATTCAGGGTTCCTTCATTCCACATCCTATCTAATTCAGCATCAGCCATCTGAACAAAATAATCGGAGATTACCTTATTCAAATCTCGCAAAGCCTCAGGAGTCTTGATAAATGACAGCATATCGAGGATTTGCAATTGATCCTTATAGACATATTCGTTATTATAGTACGCCTTACTGAAATCCAACTCTTGGCTTTTCAGAATTCCATAAGCATCTCCTAGAACACAATACCCTATCAACTGATTAAACAGATTTTCTTTTGCCCAG
>ERZ1031719.853-NODE-853-length-10466-cov-5.435789_pt1 | contig 10466 bp, 4 predicted proteins | sample MGYA00516702_ERZ1031719 | MGnify/ENA primary metagenome ERZ1031719 (study PRJEB33719, sample SAMN04261227) | wastewater metagenome | biome: rural village; feature: human; material: feces | host: Homo sapiens | place: El Salvador | collected 2013-01-07 ...
TTATTAAATGCGTGCGCCGTACTGCACTTTAATGTGTAATTCGGGTTCTGCTCTGCAAAGGCCATTGATTCTTTCAAATGGGCAGTATATTCCTCTTCGTTATACGGAATATCCTCTTCACAAAATATACCCGAAAGTTCCAGCATGGGAGGACTTTTCGTAAAATTTTCCTGTACAAAATCAGGTATCTCATCTTCAATTCTTTCATTTTCAAGAATTATTTTCATTCGCTGTCTTTGTGTTTTTGCGTACTCTTTTATCTTTTCTTTTAGCTCTGCATTAATATTGTTCCGTGTAAGAATACGGTCAAGAAGCTTACTGCTTATTGTATACAACGGCAAAGAGGACAGAATACTGCGGCGTTTGCCTGCTGTTTTTGTATCGGCAAGAAGAAAGGCATTCAACTCATTTTTTCGTTCACTGCGGTAAATTTCCATTAAAGGATAGGCATTTTTCAGCATTTCCTCGGCTCTTTTTCGGTAATATTCCACCTCACGCTTTACCTTTGTCAGATAGTATTTGCCGTCGGAATGATATCCGGCAACAGCTTCGCCCGAAAGTGCGGCGATTCCCGACACCTTCAAAAAATGCAGAAAGACATCATTCGGAGCATTCTTGAAATAGTAGGGAGAAATCTGCCCTGTCATATACATCGGTATCCAGCTTTCAAGACCAAGCATCATCTCATCAAAAGAACGGTCAAGATTATGTATTTGATGAAGATGCAGTCCTTTTTTTAGCATCATCGCCATACCGAACATCCATTTTTTGGGGAACTCCGGATCCTTTGCCATTTCTTTCATCGGCATATCGCTGTACATTATCACAGGGGCTGATGATTTTGAAAGCACGGTTGATTTCAAAAAATCAAGCTCGCTCTCCATCATTTCTTTAATACCGAAATATGTCTTAGAGGACGGAATCTGAAACGGTACGGACGGAACTTTCAGCTCATCAAACTTGATGACCCTGATATATTCGTTTAAATCAAAGTCATCCAGCTTGCTTAAAAATTTTGAAACGCTGTTGCCTTCGGCTTTTTGCACGGGCTGTTTCAAAAGCCAGCTTTTTATTTTTGCGTATCGAACCGACAAATCATAAATTTCATCAATATCACAGCCAATCAATTCTGCAACAGCACCGATTTCGGACTGCGTCTGCATTGTTCTTGTAACAAAGGAAGCAACCGCAGATGCAAAACGCTCGGCATCTCCGGGCTTTCTTGAGCCGTTACGAATGCGAAAAACGGCAGACGCATCATAATTTGTGTACTGACACAATTGTGTAAGATTGACATTGAGTGCAGAGAGGAGTGTGTTGAAATTTTTCCGCAGTAACTCCTTGTCTGTGGATACAAAATCATCGCAGCTTACAAACGCTTTTTTCACAGCGTCAGCGGTGATTTGTAACTTTCCTTTTGGTGCGGAAATCTGTGCCAGCGCACAGCATAAATCCTCAAAAGGCTTTGTTCCAAATTCGGGTACTCGTTCGCCGTTTCTGTATCGGCTGAGAGATGCCGCAGAAATGCCGGATAAATTACAGATATCTTTTCCCGTACAGGACAACTGCTCAATATAATCGTTTAATTTTTCAGAAAATTTCATAGATATCACTCCAATCGAGTTTGTTTATCAATAATGTTATAAGAGTATATTACAGAATAATTCCAAAATAGTCAATTGACTTTTTTGGAATTATGGTAAAATTGTGCGTAAAATATGCTAAAATAATGGTGAAATCTTTGACAGGTATACGGGGTTGTGTTCATCACAGCCAACCTGCCAATATGGCGGTAACGGACGGTAATAATACCAAACGGATACAGCCAAAAATATTTTATGCGGCATTAGCCGTTGAAAGGAGAAGATGAATATGAAAAAAACAAAACCAAAAAAACTGTTGACTGTTCTGCTGGCTCTGTGCATGGTGCTATCCATTGTGCCGATTACGGCGTTTGCGGCCGAGAGCGAATTCCTTCCGCAGGGAGTAACATATCTTAATGACCTCAAGCACTCATATCACACACAAGTCAATGTAACAGCCAATGTCTCCGTTAAGGATTCCAATGGCGCAGTGGTTGAAACCACACAAGTAAGTAAAAGCAGCGGTGAGTTTAATTTTATCACAGAAGAATTCCCAAGTGCCGAAGTGCTGCAGACAGCAGTGGGAAATCTTCAGACCGAGATTGAGACACCGTATCAGGCCAGTGGAACTGTTACGCGCGGAGACAGGAACGCGCAGACAATCGTTGACCATTTTGAGAGTGCCTCTCTTTATACTTTTACGCCCACATCCGGCAATCCTGTTGATTTTAGTTCGGATTTAGAAGCGGCAAAGCAGTATTTCAATGAGCACCCGGATGCGACCGGTACTTTCACAGTGATTCTGGATGTTCACCAATATCAAATATATGATTATACCTATGACCTGACCGTGCAGGAAAACAGCCAGCCGGCAAACACCATCACCTCTGCCGCTGTCCAGAATGTGAAATTCAACTATCAGCCGGGTGACGCTCCGCAGGCAACGGCAGAGGTATATAATGCCGATGCCGATAAATATGAAATCGCTTATGAATGTTGGCAGGAATTTGAAAACAACGAACCCGTTGCCGCCTGGTATTCCGATAACGGCTCGCATGGCTCTCTGCCGACCATCACAGAATTTGAAAGCGGCAAGCGTTATGTGTATTTTCTTATGCTGAAGCCGAAGGATGGATATTCCTTCAACAGCGAAACCACCGTTACAGTGAATGGGGAAAGTGTAAAATCGAGTCTGAGTGGGGAATACCTGTATGTCCCTGCTGTTAAAACGATTACACCGACCAAACAAAACAGCACGCTCACTGCCATCGATGTTGAGAATGTGAAACTCGACTATCAGCCGGGTGATGCCCCACGGGCGTCGGCCAAGAAGGCAGGCACCAATCAGGACAAATATGATATTTCCTACGAGTGCTGGAAAAAGCAGGAGAAGGATGCCAATGACACCCTGAACACTGTTGGCTATTGGTATTCCGATGAAAGCTGCTATTCGGACGGCGATGTTCGATTCAGCACATTTGAAAAGGGCGGAAGATACAGCTATTCCGTGAAACTTCAGGCGAAAGACGGCTATACCTTCGACAGTAATTTGACAAACACAGAAAATGTCACATTGAACGGAGCAAGTCTGCCGTCCTTTGCGTGGGTCATGGTGATGGATGATGGAAAAACCTGCCTCATTAAATATGGAACAGAGCTGCGCCCCGGTCAGGCTGTAGAGAAAATTGACTTTAATGCTCGTATCAACTTTATTGCCGGCGACAAACCGAGCTTTATGACCAGCGCCGTGGATCCGTTTATTGATCTCGACCATGAGCGTTGGGACGCCAATGACGGCAGTGGCTATGGCATTACCTCCAGCGACTACTGGAACAAGCGTTACAACGGCAAGCTCATTACGGAATTTGAAACCGGAAAGAGTTACACCTATGGCGTATATTTCAAGATTTCCGACTTGGGCATGGAAGAGGGCTACCGCTTTGATAAGAACACAAAGCTCTATATCAACGGTGAAGAAATCACCCTGACACCTGATCAGATCAGTGTAGACGATAACGGCGAAACCATTTGGTTCAGCAATGTATTGACCATGACACCGACCACCGTGAAAGTTATTGATGTGGTGGAGATCAATGACGCCACTGTCAGCTTCAAGGACGGCGATAAACCCGTATTCACCGGCAAGAGTACCGAAGGCGTGAAGTATGCATACAATTGCGAGTGGTGGGAACTGGACAGCAAAACCGGTGCGATTTCCGCAGATTTCTTCAGCGGTGCTTATGAAAACAAAATCACCGCTTTTGAAGCCGGGAAGACCTATCATTACGGTGTGTATGTGAAAGCTGTGGGCTATGTTGAAAGCGAAAATACCACTTATGTATTCGGACCCAACACCAAGCTGAAGATCAACGGCGAATTTGTGAATTATAAGCGCTATGAAGGCGATGAGAGCGATGGTTCTGACAGTACTATGTGGGTTCTCACTGATCTGACAATGACTCCTGCCGCAGACGGACATACACACAAGTACGGTACGGAATGGAAGTATGATGAAACGAATCATTGGCACGAATGTGAGTGCGGCAACAAGGCTGACATAACGGCTCACAACTTTAAATGGATTATTGACAAGGAAGCCACTACTACCGAAAAAGGCTCAAAGCATGAGGAATGCACCGTCTGCGGTTACAAAAAGACTGCCGTTGATATTCCGAAAATTGATTCTCACGATCACAACTACGGCACGGAGTGGAAATATGACAGCACAAATCATTGGCACGAATGTGAAGACGGCGAAAAGGCTGACATAACCGCTCACAACTTTAAATGGATTATTGACAAGGAAGCCACGGCTACCGAAAAAGGCTCAAAGCATGAGGAATGCACCGTCTGCGGTTACAAAAAGACTGCCGTTGATATTCCTGCAATCGGTTTTGGAAGCAGTTCGGATGACGAAGCAAATAAGCCGACAAACACCGTTTCTTCCGAAAGCAGTTCTGCTGACCAAACAAACAAACCGATAAATACATCCTCACCGAAAACAGGCAATACCGATAATATGATTTTGTGGATTGTCCTGCTGGTTATCGGCGGTGGTGCATTCATTACCGCAACGGCTGTTGACAGAAAGAAAAAGTAAAACAAATAACAGAAGAGATTAAACTATAAGGCGGCTATCGAAAACGATAGTCGCCTTGTCTTTTTGCAAAATTCATTTTTAATTTGCGTTTGATGTTACCTGAGTTGCGTTTGCCACATAGCTTTCATACTCGTCAATGCCCCAGTTTTCTTTTACTTCATCAGAGATAGGAAATGTGCGAAACAGCATTGTACTGCGTTCACTGTCTGCCTTATCCTCATTGGTGCTGAGAGCATAGACATTGCCGTTGTACCACAGCTCATTTGTATTTTCAAAGGTTGTAAGATAGAAAATATCCTGAATTGTATCAACCTTATTAATGCCCATTCCGCTTACTGCGGCAGCCATTACGGCACTTTTCATCAGGATTATATCGCTGTTATTTTTCTCGTTTTCAATCGAAACAAAGTTGCTCATTGTTGTTCCGAGACCGATATTCATAATATAATTTGTCTTTGTTTCAACAGAGGCTGTGAAGCTGATTTTATCGGCATCGTAGTAATAATACTGATACTCAGTTCCGTTTGCGTCATTTTGAGGACTGCCGAGCATTTTCCAACCCTTTGGATTAATCATATCAAGATTACCCGCCTCTTTGAGCATTTCATTGTAATTATGTGTAAATTCTTCAAGAGTGATTGCGTAGCACATTCCGTTTACATTTTCACTTTCTTTGCGAATGTTCGGATTTTCTGTTACCTTTGCCTCATCAAGAGTAGAAAATTTATTGGGCGCATCTACTACACCCGAAACATCGGCATTCTTCTTGTCAGAACAGCCGAAAAGTGAAAGCATGAGGATTGCCGCTACAATCAGAACTAAAGATTTTTTCATCAAATCACCAGATTTTCATATGTGTCAAAAACTCCACTTAAAAAAGTGGAGTTTTCTTATTTTTATCAATTATTCTTCCGTATTTTCTTCGGTTGAGTCAGAAGTTTCACCCTCGTTATTTTCGGAAACTTCTTCTGCAACCACTTCTGACGGTTCACCGTTTTCTGCGTTATCTTCGCTCTCGGCTGATTCATCATTTTCACCGTCAATGTGGGGAACACGGGCGATTGTTACAACCCTGTCGTCACCGTTTACTTTCATTACGGTTACACCCTTTGAAGGACGGGCGCAAACACGGATTGATTCGGCGGCAATTCTGATAATAATGCCTTCTTCCGAGATGATAATAATATCATCGTCAAGGTTAACCACCTTGATAGCGGCAACATCGCCGTATTTTTCCGTGTGGTAGTTGGTAAGACCTTTACCACCACGGCTCTGAATACGGTAATCATCGGGACTTGAAAGTCTGCCGTAGCCTGTTTCGGAAACTGTGAGAACAAGACCGCCCTCACGGACAACACTCATTCCGACTACGCAGTCGCCCTCTTTGAGAGCCATTGCCTTAACACCTCGAGCCTGTCTGCCCATTGCACGAATATCGGTTTCGTTAAAGCGAATAGCCATACCTTTCTTGGTAGCGATAATAACCTGACTGTTACCGTCGGTCATTCTTACCCACGCAAGTTCGTCACCCTCGTTAAGTTCAAGAGCGATAAGACCGCCCTTTCTTGCGGTATTGTATGCATTGAGTTCAATACGCTTGATAATGCCCTGACGGGTGACCATAACAAGGTATTTTTCCTCGTCAAATTCAGGCACTCTTATCATTGAGGTTACCTTTTCGTCGGGTGAAATCGGAATCAGATTTGCAATATTCACACCCTTTGACTGACGGCTTCCCTCGGGAACTTCATAGCATTTAAGGCGATAAACTCTGCCCTTGTCGGTAAAGAACAGAACATAATCGTGTGAATTGATAACGAACATTTCAGCCGCAATATCTTCTTCACGGCGTGACATACCCGATACACCGCGACCCCCTCTGCGCTGAATTTTGTAGGTATCGGCAGAAAGACGCTTTACATATCCAAACTGTGTAAGTGTAAGAACGCACTCCTCCTGCGGAATAAGATCCTCAATATCAACCTCACCGCTGACAGCACAAATTTCTGTTCTTCTCGGGTCGGCATATTTATTACGAATCTGCATAATTTCTTCTTTTACGATTTCAAGCTGTCTTGGCTCGCTTGCAAGAATTTCGAGATATTCTTCAATCTTTGCGTGGAGAGCTGCAATTTCATCCTCAATCTTAGTCTGCTCCATATTTGTGAGCTGTCCGAGACGCATCTGAACGATAGCCTGAGCCTGAACATCATCAAGACCGAAACGCTCCATAAGACCTGCTTTTGCGCTTACAGTATCCTTGCTGTTTCTGATAATTTTGATTACCTCGTCAATGAAGTCAAGCGCAATCTTCAAGCCCTCAAGAATGTGGGCTCTGTCACGGGCTTTTTTGAGGTCAAAATCAGTACGGCGGCGAATAACCTCAGCCTGAAATTCAATATAGCATTGGAGCATTTCCTTGAGTGAAAGAATTTTAGGCTCGCCGTCAACGATAGAGAGCATAATTGCACCGAAGGTTGTCTGCAACTGTGTATATGAAAACAGCTGGTTAAGAACAATCTGAGGTGAGGCATCTCTCTTGATGTCAATTTCAATGTGCATACCCTTACGGTCGGAATGATCCTCGATATTTGAAATACCCTCAATTCTCTTATCCTTTACGAGGTCGGCAATGTTTTCAATAAGTCTTGCTTTGTTGACCTTGTATGGAAGCTCCGTAACGATAATTTTATATCTGCCGTTTTTAGCTTCGATAATTTCAGTCTTGGCTCTTACGGTAATTTTTCCTCGACCTGTTGCATAGGCGGCACGAATACCGCTTCTGCCCATGATAATACCGCCTGTCGGAAAGTCAGGTCCGGGCATACACTCCATAATTTCTGCAAGCTCGGCATCGGGATTGTCAATGAGAGTACAAACTGCGTCAATTGTTTCACCGAGGTTATGGGGCGGAATTTCGGTTGCCATACCAACGGCAATACCGCTTGAACCGTTTACGAGAAGGTTTGGAAAACGGCTTGGAAGAACAGTCGGTTCTTTAAGACGGTCATCGTAGTTTGACATAAAGTCAACCGTGTTTTTCTCGATATCCGTGAGCATTTCAAGAGAAATTTTACTCATTCTTGCCTCTGTATAACGATAAGCGGCAGGCGGATCACCGTCCACCGAACCGAAGTTACCGTGACCGTCAACAAGCATATATCTCATGGAAAAGTCCTGTGCAAGACGAACCATTGCGTCATAAACCGAGGCGTCACCGTGAGGGTGATACGAACCAAGCACCTGACCTACCGTGTCGGCACACTTGTGGTACGGCTTTGACGGATCGAGACCGATTTGATTCATTGTATAGAGTATTCTTCTGTGAACAGGTTTCAAACCGTCTCTGACATCGGGCAACGCACGGGAAACAATAACGCTCATGGAGTAGTCCAAAAAGCTTTTTCTCATTTCATTTTGCAGATCGACATCAATAATTCTCGAATTCTTGTTCTGATTCTGTTCGTTATCCATATTCTTTCCTCGCTTTTCAAGCTCTTGTTACTGTCTGTTCAATAATTTATAATAATGTTATTTTGGGTGAAGCGACACGCTGCCGGCGACTCGCTGTTAGAAGTGTTTTACTGCGGCTGAAATATCTTCGTAGAGTTTCGGAAAGCGTTTTTTGATGCTTGTGGGACGGAATGTTTTGGAATCTACAAAACCGTGTTCGGTTGTACCGTAGCCAAGTTCGGTTTCCGAACCGTCCTTTTCAATACGCTTTACCGTGTATGTAAAAATAATTCTTGCGGCTGTGATAGTCTGCACCCAAGTGCGGATAATCAGCTCGTCCTCATAAAGGGCAGGAATTCCGAAATGACAACTCAGGTTCAAAAGGGGAGTCATTACACCTGCATTTTCCATGTCTGTGTAGCTGATTCCGAACATTTTGATATAGTCATTTCTTGCTATTTCGTACCAAATCGGATAATTTGAGTGGTGTACAATTCCCATTCTATCCGTTTCTGCGTAACGAACTGTAACTTTTGTTCTTGCGTGCATAAAATCACCCCGTTTTTAAAATTTTGGTTTATCGTAATATATCAGACATCGAGATTCTGTACATACTTTGCATTTTTCTCAATGAAATCTCTTCTCGGCTCAACCTTGTCACCCATAAGAATTGTGAAGGTTTCGTCTGCCTGTTCTGCATCGCTGAGATCAACACGAAGCATAAGTCTTGTTTCGGGATTCATTGTTGTTTCCCAAAGCTGTTCGGAGTCCATCTCACCAAGACCTTTGTATCGCTGAACTTCGGTTTTACCCTCAATTTGAGCCAGAATTTGGTCACGCTCAAGGTCGGAATACGCATATTTATGCTCTTTGCCCTTTGTTACTCTGAAGAGCGGTGGCTGAGCAATGTAAACATGACCCTCTTCAATAAGCGGACGCATATATCTGAAGAAGAAAGTCAAAAGAAGAGTTCTGATGTGCGAACCGTCAACATCGGCATCCGCCATAATGATAACCTTGTCATATCTGAGTTTTGAGATGTCGAACTCGTCACCGATACCTGTACCGAGTGCGGTAATAACAGGCATAAGCTTGTCATTTCCGTAAACTTTGTCAATTCTTGCTTTTTCAACATTGAGCATTTTACCCCAAAGAGGGAGGATAGCCTGAATTCTTCTGTCACGACCGCCCTTTGCTGAACCGCCTGCAGAGTCACCCTCGACTATGAAGATTTCTGTTTCGCTGCTGTCTTTTGACTGGCAGTCGGCAAGCTTACCCGGAAGCTGTGCGGAGTCAAGCGGAGATTTTCTTCTTGCATTTTCCCTTGCTTTTCTTGCAGCCTCTCTTGCTCTTGACGACGCAAGCGCCTTTTCAAAAATTACCTTTGCAACAGCAGGATTTTCTTCGAGATAAACAGAAAGCTTATCTCTCATAAGGCGGTCAACCATTGCTCTTACCTCGGTATTACCGAGTTTTGCCTTGGTCTGTCCTTCAAACTGAGCCTCTTTGAGCTTTACACTGACAATTGCGGTAAGTCCTTCACGGACATCTTCACCGCTGAGGTTCTTATCATTGTCCTTCAATTTTCCGAACTTTCTTGCATAGTCATTCATAACATAGGTGAGTGCTCTTTTGAAGCCTTCTTCATGAGTACCGCCGTCGGTTGTATGAATGTTGTTTGCAAAAGTGAGCAAATTTTCGTTGTAGCTTTCGTTGTACTGAAGTGCAATTTCAACTGCAATCGTGTCATCTGCGTTTCTTGATGCAAAGTAAATTACATCGGGATGAATAACTTCAAGAGAACGCTTTTTGTGAATATACTCAACAAAGCTCTTGATACCGCCCTCATAGACAAAGTTATTCTGAATAATATTTTCAAGGTCACGCTCGTCACGAAGTTCAATGTGAACACCTGCATTGAGAAATGCCTGTTCACGAAGTCTTCTTTCCAAAACGCTGTAATCGTAAACCGTGGTTTCTTTAAAAATTTCAGGGTCGGCTTTAAAGCGTACTTCCGTACCCTTAACATCAGACTTGCCGATTTTTTGAAGGTCGGTTACAATTTTTCCTCTTTCATAACGCTGGAAGTAAACATCCTCGCCGTCACAAACCTTGACTTCGAGCCACTCGGAAAGTGCGTTTACAACAGACGCACCTACGCCGTGCAAACCGCCCGAAACCTTGTAACCGCCTCCGCCGAATTTTCCGCCGGCGTGGAGAACCGTGAATACAACCGTTACGGCAGGGAGTCCTGTTTTGCTGTTCACGCCGACAGGAATACCACGGCCGTTATCGGTTACTCTGATTATATCGCCCTTTTCGATGACAAC
>ERZ1031719.855-NODE-855-length-10427-cov-3.745758_pt1 | contig 10427 bp, 14 predicted proteins | sample MGYA00516702_ERZ1031719 | MGnify/ENA primary metagenome ERZ1031719 (study PRJEB33719, sample SAMN04261227) | wastewater metagenome | biome: rural village; feature: human; material: feces | host: Homo sapiens | place: El Salvador | collected 2013-01-07 ...
AGGCTGATTTCTCCATCCTTGCCATTATAGGCGAGGCTTTCATCGTCCTTAACGCTGATGTGGCCCTCCAGCAGTTTAGCCATGTTTTCCGGGCTCGCCGCATGACCTTTACTGAGCAGCTCCACTGCCTTGGCCATCTTCATGCCGTCAAGACGCTTGGTCTTTTCTGCCTGGGCTGTTTTGGTCATAGCATCAAGCTGCTTGGTCACCTTGTTGACCTGTGCGGTCAGGTCGGTGATCTGCTTGGCTACTTCGGTCGGTTTCTTTCCGCCCTGTGCGAACGTGTCGAGTGCAGCCTTCAGGTTCTTTGCCTTGTCGGCCACATCGTCTGCATCCTCGAGATCCAGTCCTGCGAGTACATTCTTGAGTTTTTCCGCAGTATGCTCTCCTGCAATGCGGTTCTTCTTTGCCTCGTTGTTCAGTGTGTTGATTTCGCCTTTAATGGCTGTAATCAGATCTGCGCCGTTATCCAGCTTCTCGAGTGCAGCATAAACATCTTTCATATCCATGTTTTTATACCTCCGTATAATGGGCCTCCGCCCTGTATTGTGCCCTCTCCTGGGCAATAAAAAAGCACGCTGTTACACGTGCTTAATTAACTATGTTAGATCTCGGTTATGGGATATATTTCAAAAGGTTCTTGTCATCTCTGCCCATTACGCGCAAAAATTCAATGCAGATTTGTTCTTCTGAATCTGTTTGAAGCAGTAAATCGCGCTGTCCTCGTTCCATATAGTACAACCTAAAATCACCATTGGCAGCCTTATTGATAATAAAGCCATCGTAGCCTGTTAAATAATCATCCTGCAAGATATCATATGAGCCTTCCCAGATTTTTTCTTTTTTCAGGATTTCTTTCAATTTTTTGATGTTCATTGCTTTACCTCCTTCAAATATCCGCCTAACTCGATAATTCGCTTCGGTAATTTGTATTGGATCCCGCCACCGGGCTGCCCAAACCAAGCACTAATTTCAGCCGCTCGAACATTCTCGATATCCTTTACAACTTGATATACATGATATTCACGGTTTTTAGAGCCACGTGGTAAAGAGCGCTGCTCGTAAGGTGTCCCCATAGGGCTTAAATATTGGCCGGTATCCATTCCATACCTGTCCACAATAATAGAGCCGGCTTTTAATATGATGGTTTTTGGAGTCCCTACTGCCCCATCATTAGGAGGATAAATTGGTTTCCCTTCATCAGAATAAAACCGATCTTCACCTTTCTTGCCCTTAGTATACGTCATACCGTACTTCTGAGCAAGCGATGCGATGAATGCATCTGTGGGAGGGAATAGGTTTTTCTCCATGAGCCCAGAAATTCTGCTTTCCATGCTCTGGGGCGCTGTCCAATTCCTCATATACTCGCGCCAGTCTGCACCACGCTTGAATGCCTTATTTCCCTGAATGCCCAGCACTTTCCGCCTATGGTCATCCGATAGATTCGCAAGCCATTTTTCGCCTTCCGCCTTGATACAGTTCTTTTGCTTCTTCAGGTCGACTTCACCGGCATAGACAGTTGTGAAGCTGCACAGGCAGTGAGGATGCGCAGGAAGCGGAGGTAGTTTGGTTTTCGGATAGATGCCGGTGCCAAGGTTGTACATATTGGCCTTGCTGTACATATCACAAACATCAAAAACGGGGTGGCGGCTGGATAATTTCCATTTCACGGCCACCACGTCATCATCCTGCATGATATCCGCTAAAAAACCATCGGCCCATGCCCTTGCCATCTCTGTCCGGGCAATGCGATCCGCGATATAACGGCTTTTCTCTTGCATGGCCACCCAACACGCTTTATTCAGGGCTTCTTCTGTCCCTGTTTGCGCTGTTTCTATGAGCTGCGTATACGCCGCCTTAAGCGCCTTTGTAGGCGCTCCGTTTTGGGATAGTCTTTCTATATTCCTCAAAGCCTTGCGGCTCTCAGCAACGATTCTAGGGGTGCCGTAGGCGTTTCTCACGGCCTGCAAGTACTTTGGAAGTGCCTGCTGCATAGTGACAGCCTTCCCGCTATTATAGCCATCATACAATTCTCTTGCCATCGATGTCCATGTAGCGTTGCGCCGCATCTGAGAGCGAATGGTACTGATGATGCTTTCTCTCATTTTGACGCCGGCGCCATGGATTTTCTCCGATAGTGTCATCCCACTATCGTCCCATGATTTTGACAGGGCTCTCCGCCATGCCTTCGCCTGGGTGGCTGTCAGGATCTCTGGCACAATCCCATAGCCGTAAGCAGCAGCCTCAACCATGGCATCCTGTAAGCCCGATAGCTGAAAGAGCGCTGGGTGGTCTTTCCGCAGTTGGGCCAATGCCGCCTCTACTTTGCAGCCCCGATCTAGCAGGGTATAAAGTTCCTCGGCGGCTTCTTTAGCTTCTTCCTGGTATTCACTCTCTAGGCGTCTGATTATTCGGAGCAGCGCCTTCTGATCCCTCTTCACCATTGTTCATGCCCTCATGGATAATGTCCAGTTTCTCCTCTGCCTGCTGCTGCCTATAGCTTTCTACCAGCTTGTCGAAGCCATCTGCAGTCAGCTCCGGCAAGTAAGCCGTTAGTACTCGCTTGAACACTTCAACATTGAAATCATCGCCGAAAGAAAGCCCTTTTGCGGTTTCCGCATTCAGCAGTTCTTGCTCCACTTCGCTGATTTTGAAATCGTTCGGATAATTGACCGTGTATTCCAGTGCCACACCGGTCCATCGTTCAAATAGCTTTGCGAGCTTCATTTCGGCAGCTTCTACCTGATCAGCAAAATCAGAAAGAATCTGGTTCGTAGCTTCATAGTCCCACGCCTTCGCCATCCCGCTTTGCAGCTTCGAGGATCCGGTGACATTGACCACTACAGCCATTCGATATATTTCCTGCTGCAATAGTGCGATCTGATTAGCAAGGATGGTAGCAGGACCGTCCGGCGGTGCGATGAAGCTTGGTTCATGGCTGGATTCCGGCGGATAGGCCAGCGCGTTATCTGTCCCGATGTCGATATTCTCAGGTTCAGCAGACGGGAAGGTCAGGATAGAAAATGTCTGATTTACTAAAATATCAGATAGCCAGCTTGTCATGTTGTAGATTGCTAAATTCGTTTTCAGGATAGATAAGAATTCAGAAGGAGGGAAGGGATTGTGCGTCTTGTGCGCTTTTGCGGCGAGCGGGATGACAGGCACACATCCAAGATTCCACGTGCCGCTCTTTCTGCCCTTTGAGCTGATGTATTCCCATCCGTCTGCGGTCATCGTTCGCTTTGCAAAGACATGTTCATTGCCTGCTTCCGGCTCGAGAAATACAAATTTCAAGATCCGGCCAAAGGGATCCAAAGTAACTTCTTCAACTGCGTTGATATCTACCACGTACGCATAAGGAAGATTTCGGCGATTTTCTTCCAAGTCAGATACACGCATGTCTTCGTCGAGGCCTTCTGCACGGTCCATGACGATATAAGCAATTCCATTTAGCTTCGCCGAAACGGCGGCCTTCTTCATGAGTGCTTGGATCTGTGTCCCGAGAAAATCTGTATCTTTAGAAAACGCTTCCCAGATGCTGGCTCCTGGTCCTTTCCAGTCTCTCTGCGCCAATGTTTTGAAAATTGGTGCCACATGCGCATTAACGCATGGTGCTAGGTAGTTCAGGTAATAAGACAGATGGCGGCGCATAGCATATTTCTCATCGCTTTCTCTTGGATGCTGGGTCGGATACTCACCGTCGATAACCCCGCCAATTCCGAAATATCCGTCTTCCAGCATTCTGTATAATGAATGGTTATCGTTTCGCATTTTCGCTCCTTTAGTACTTCACGCGGCCGGTTCTAACCTTGGTGAATGCCGGCATCAGATCCTCGCATCCGTACCGCACGGCATCAATAGCGTGGTAGTTCTTGTCTGGATAGGCAGAAATGAATTCTCCATCCTTTGTGCGGGCGTATTCATAATTCACAAATTCTTTATAGGTATTCGGACAGCGTGCTTTATCTATAACGATGGCCTCCAGGCTCTGCAGCCATTTGATCCCATAGTCCACGCTATCTGGGTATTTCTTAGCACCGTATACGTGTAGGCCCGCATCTTGCATTTCTCTGATGCTCTTAGGCTCTGCAGAATCGGCGCGGATGACAGCCTTGCTGATCATTTTGCTTTGTATCAACCTAACCGCCGCAGGGTTCGTCAGGTGCGTCTGGTATATCTCATCACAGATGTATAGCCGTTCGTGCTTTGCGTCGTAATGCATACACTCAAAGGCCAGCGGATCCAGCGCAAAGCCAAAATCTAGCCCGTAGCGCCTGCGATCAAATTGTTGCAAATCATCCTTCGTGAACGCCTGCTGCACCACATTTTCAAAGACTGTGCCGCCAGTCCCGGTCACTTCGCCCAGATATTCATGACGATACGCTCTTTCATTTCTTGCCTTTAGTTTTTCCGCATCCTCAAAGAATTGCGGGCCTAACCAGGCATACGGGACTGATCTGTAATCGGAATGATGGAAAAACCTGTCGGGCTCAGCATTCAGCATCTCTTCATTCACCCAGTTGTCACGGCTCTTTGGTGGGTTATAGGATGAGAAGCACCAGAAGCGTGGCCCGCCACGAAGTAATGACTGATTCACGCTTCTGATTTCTTCCATTCCGGAGAACTGGTCCATTTCTTCATACCACACGACCCCTACATACCCGTGCGGCGTTTTCAAAGATTTGATCTTCCCTTTATCATCGACGCCCAGAAAGATGATTTTCTGCCCGGTGCTTTCATTCACCATTTCCGGCGGTGAGATCTTCTTTTTCCACCATCGATTTAATCCTAATATATCTATAGCCCATTCCATCTGCTGGTATACGGAGTTTCTGAGGGTATTCCCAACCTTGCGCAAGATGACCGCATTGCATTCCGGATGAGAATGAAGCAAGAGCATGATCTCAATAGACACATACGATGACTTCGTGCTTCCTCGGCCGCCGCCCAGCACATAATAGGTATGCCCATGCCGCTTCACATCGCGATGCACTGCCCAGAATGGTTTAGCTATCACATGACTAAGCTTGATCTGTGTCATCGATAATCGTTACCCCTCCACCATTTCCATCCATATCATCCTCAAGCTTATCCAAGCCATAGCGCTTTGCCAGCTGCACCGCCGCTTTGATACGGTCATTGGCTCCGATTTGCTTTTCTATGGTTTTTGCTTTGCTGCAGCCGTCGCCAGTTCCTTCCACGACAACGACTTCCTCTTTGATTTCGCCGCGCATGGAAGACGTCAGGAACTCCATCACTTCTTTTGCTTTCGCAATGCGGTTCTCCTCTATTTCCTTGAGACGTTTCTCCAAAAACGCTTTCACATAAGGCAGATCTAAGGTTTTGGATGCAATGAATCGGGCGTTCTTTTTTGAATACCCGGCTTTAATGGCCGCTTCTGTCTGATTGCCGGTCTCTATAAAATAATCTACCAGTCGTTTTTGCTTCTCCGTTAGTTCCACTTCAGCCATTACATCCTTCACCACCTCTGTTTCTGCCAATAAAAAAGCACCCGCTATTGCAACGAGTGCTATAATTCTCACCATTTAATCGTCAAAAGGTAGTGTCGTTTCTTCCTTTTGATGACGAACCTCTTCTACCTTCAAAATGGCATATTGATTAGAAATATCTTCATTTCTGGAAATATATTGCGTTGTTTCCAAAACAACTTTTAACATATCACCTTTCCCGAACCAAACCTGATGCCTATCCATTTGCTTTTTGAAATCATCATCATTTAGAGTTGCATGAATTTTTGAATCTCCAAAAGCCAGCTTCCACTTTAAATCCTCAAAGCTTACATTAAGAATTTTTACCCATATAGTTTGCTTCGATACATTCGTTATATCATGTGGTATTTCAGGTACTTCAAAATACGAGCTTTCTTCTTTTGAAATTTGTTTCAATGTTTCTTTTGTTCCCATATTATGTCGCCTAATCTCGAAAGCATTGATTCCTTCGTGTTTTAATGGAGACAAAACCTTCTCCATGTCTTTTCTGATCCCTACATTCCTGTATAAATCAGCTACATCAGTCCCAACGACAATAGTATTGTTATCTCCTTTAAACTGAATCAATGATTTTCCAGGCTGTTCATCACTTTGGGTAATAGATTTAACTACTCGCCCACCGATTTTCTTTATCAAATCTATCAATCCACAATCAGCAGCACCAATTCCAAGGCCTAATATAGCTAATAATCCGCCAACATCTACACCTGGCGTGTTCCAAAGTCCCTGTAACTGCTGCACTAATGTCTTGATAACAGCAAGCTCGATTTCAAAAGATCCTTTATGGAAATTAGCATTTACTTTTACTGATATTTGGGAATCGTCATGATTGAGAATTTTATTTGCATTAGTGATAAAGTCACTAAATGCTAACAATGCAGGCGCTAGATCACGTACATCCATCGTCCCATTTTCAACAGCCGGCCCACAATATGCTATCGTTATAACTTTCTTATTTGTTTCCATAAAGAGCCTCCTCATCAATAAAACTATGATAACTTATTATATCAATTATCATGGTTCCTGTTAATGAGAGAGCCGCCCATTCGGACGGCTCTTTTATTTCGCAATTTTCACATTATTATTATATCACTTTTCCTCAGGGCTTTTCGGGCCTTCTTTCTGCCACATGGCTTCCAATAGCTCTACACATCGATAGGCAGACTTCCTTGTATAATCCTTCCCATAATGCAGCCGTTCCGCCACCACACCCCACGGCACGCGATAGAGATAGTGTTCCTGCACGGCGATCTTTCCCGGACCATCAGGCACCTTCTCCATGAGCTGATACAATTCTGCCCGATGCCGCATGACACGTTCCAGCTGACGGGTAATCTGTTCATTGATTCGTTCCCGTTCCTTCTCGATATTAAGCAGTACATCAGCCAGATCGCCCTGTTGGCCGCCAGATACTTTGTCTTTATCGTATCGGATCGCCTTTACACCGGCATTGTCCGCTATGATCATGTCCTTCTGCCTGCGGGACGCATCCAGCATTCCAATCTCCCTATACACCTGTCGAAGCAAATCCAATACTCTCACTGATGCCCTCCTATGTCGATGTCAATAAAACGCCAAAATGAAGCAGCGGTAAAGCCGCTACTTCATCCTGTACTCAATCCATTCCCGATACAGCTCGCAGATCGCCCCACAGCCACCACGTGGCTCTGTTGCCTTTTGTGGTGGCTGTTACTGCCGCTGGCTGCGCAGCTTCTCAAAGAAATCAAGCACCTCTTCCTCCGTCATTCTTGTTTCTCCTTCTTCTCACGCCGGTGCGCCTCCTGCCAATGCCGCTTCCGACAGCCTATGCTGCAGTACTTCTGCTTTGCGGCGTTCGGCTGAAACAGGTGACCGCACTCAGCGCACAGCCTTGGCTCGTATATCTTCCCACAAAGAGACTGCCTTTTCTTCTGTTTTCGCTCGAGCGCGCGTTTCTTCTTCTCTGCCGTGTCGCTTGCCTCGTAGTACTTCAAGAGGATGACCGCGCCCGGATAGTCGTCTGCCTCCCACCCACGGTCAGAAAGCTGCCGCGCCTTCGTCCAGAAGGCAGCGCTTGCCATCCACTCCAGATCGAAATGCTCCCGCTCGCTGGGCATGATCCCGATATGTCCACGGGCGTCGCTCTCGATCACCATGAAAAGGTAACCATTTGTAAGCATACCAGGCCTCAGGGTATCCTTCGCCAGCAAGAGTTCGGTCACTCTGGCTCCCTTGCGGAAATAGAGGATCATACTTTGGTCGCCTCTTTTCTTCCTGATGCTAGCGAGCCGCTGGGATGCTTAAACCGCACGCCGGCTTCCTCGAATAAACACTGCCTCAGCTCCGCCGGCGTTACAAACCCTTTCTCTACTGTGTCGTAAAGTTCGAGGCACATCTCAGCAAAGCGCTCTTCTCTGCCGTCTTTCTTCATAAGCTCGCCGAAGTGGTCGTGAATGACCATGACAGGGATCGCGATCAGTTCTTCAAATAGCCTTGATACCGCTTCATTTTTTGCATGTGTCGCTAATTTCGCTGCTTCCTGTTGGACTGCCTGCGTGCACAAGTCTTTTAGATACTCCGGCTTGACCGTGAGTGTAGCGTTTTTATTCTTTTGACGCTCGATCTTCCTGCGCACTTGTCTGCTGAGCAGGGATCCAGTTGTATCGATCATGCTTAGCCCCTCCTTGTTAATAATATCCGTTTGCATTATCCATCGGGAAGACATGCACCTGCAGCCCCACGGGACGGGTTGAGTCTGCATATACTTTTTTACACTGTGTCAGGACTACTTGCTTATCGTCCTCATAGGCGATGCCGTTCAGCCCGTCGAGTACGACCTTCAAAATGTTATCGATATCCGGCTTTCCCGGCGCAAGTTTTCCTGCCATCGCTTCTACCTTCTTTGCCCGCGACCATGACTTCGGGACAGGAAAGACCGCCTCGATCACGACCTCCACAGGCCCCTCGAAACAGGACCCGTGCTGTGCTTCATAGGCCTCTGCGATCTGCCGCTCATACGACTTCGTTTTGCCAGGCGTGTAGACAGTCCCGCTTTTCGAAGAGAACCGCGGCCTTGCTTTTCCCTGTACCTTCCCAGGCACGAAGAAATATACCATACTCATCGCTTCCTCCTGAGTAACCATTCAACGGTAAGAAGGATGGCAGCAGTTGCCACCAGCGAGCCCGTCAGCACACCAACGAAGAACCACACCGTACTACTCATGAGATCCTCTCCTCCTTTTTCAGCCTTTCCGCTTCCCGCGTTGCCATAGCATCCACCTCTGTCTTTAAGACCATCAGGCCGCGTGCCACCTCCCGCTGGTCGTCCTGCAGGTCAGCGATGGCCAGCCAAAGATCCCCGATCTTCCCGAAGAGGATAGCAATCGTCGCCAGCAGCCCCATCCCGACGATGCAGACGAAGAGCATGACTTTCCACTCAGTCATGAGACCCCTCCATGTATCTATTCAGCACCTCTTTCATACGGATGACGTAGTGAGGGCGTCCGTACATATAGAACCAGTCATTCATCATCTTATAGATCACTTCGAGCATCTGCCCCAATTCTTCCTTTGAATAATCAAATACAGTCAGCTTTACAGCTTTGATACGGTCTGTGTTGGACAAGTCCGCGTAGATATGCAGATGTCCATCAAGATCCTTGTCGATATAGATCTCTTTCGGGTCCGTGACAATACTCCCTGATTCTGCCTGAATAATAATCATGATTCCTCATTCCTTTCATGTGTAACTGTATAACCGTGAAACTCTATCCAATACTGATTGACTTCTCGCATTTTCATCAAAGCCTCCGCCTCGCTCTTGCACGGGAAGTCTTTGTTAGTCCACTTGTCATCCTTCTCAATGTAGCGATGGATCTGCAGAAGCACTTTTTTCTTCGGCATCCGCCCTGTCCGGTCCGTATAGCTTCGGATCGTCAGCTCGATGCGGTCAGCGCCCTTCACAAGATGGCTTCGCATGACTTGCCTCCCTCCTAAAATACATATCTGTATTTTTCTGACTTTTTCTGACTGCTTACAAATCAGCTGGTTTGCTATCATAAAAAGATATGTCTAAATCCTGAAAACTCATTTTCCGGTATGATCGAATACGGCCTTTAGAGGCTCTGGAAAGCGCCCATTTGAGTTGAGTGACTTATCGAATGAGCACTCGCCAATCGCTCCTAGGGGCATTTGAGCCCAACCATGGCGATTTTGGCTCCCCGCCATACCATCAAAACTACTAAAACGGATACTCATCATCCTTGGGAGGCGGCACCTGCTCGCCCTGCTTCTGATAGTCGGAGAAGCTTCTCTGCTCCATGGGCGGCCGTTCGGCCCGTGCCTCTCCGAACTGTGAGAAGTTCCCTTCACTCTGACCGCCATCCCCTTTAGAAGATGTGCCACCAGCGAGAACCATCGCTACCTGCTCGGCAACGATTTGTGTGTAATACCTCTTCTTGCCTTTGTCATCCTGGTAGGAAGATGTGGAGAATCGCCCGCGGATAGCCACCCGCTTTCCCTTCTGCAGATAGTCCCCGCAGGATTTTGCAAGCTCTCCCCACACCTGTACGGGTACCCATTCGGTATATTCCTTGTCACCGCTTTTGAAACTGGACGCGATTGTGAATTTGCAATACGGCTTGCCGTTTTTCGTAAGTTTCATTTCCGGGTCGCGACCCAGATTCCCTGTTATGTAGCACTGGTTGTCCTTAAGCACAGTTCTTTGCCTCCATCTTTAATGCGCCTTCCGGGCTGTTAATTTCAATCATTTCTGTTTACCTCCTTCGAGAGCCATGCTTCCAGAGAGAGAAGCGATATAGCTCTTGACCTTGCCGTCCTGCAGGAGCGCCCTGTTGTGGCGCTCTGCCTTGTAGGATTCCTGCAGCATGGCATACATTTTCAAAAACTGCCCGCGAATCACTCCGGTCTCATTTGCCG
>ERZ1031719.857-NODE-857-length-10418-cov-30.146193_pt1 | contig 10418 bp, 5 predicted proteins | sample MGYA00516702_ERZ1031719 | MGnify/ENA primary metagenome ERZ1031719 (study PRJEB33719, sample SAMN04261227) | wastewater metagenome | biome: rural village; feature: human; material: feces | host: Homo sapiens | place: El Salvador | collected 2013-01-07 ...
CTTCTTTGTAAAACAGCTGCTTTTATACTTTAATTATATATAAGTAAAAGATGTTATAATATTTATCACTTATCTTGTGTTTATTGCAGAACACGTACCAGGCGGATTGGCATGGCCCTGTAAGTCCCGGTGTTTTTACCTGCACTACCGCTTACGAAGCGGAGATTCGACATGGTGCAAATCTTACCATATACATCCAAATAGCGATACCAGAAACCATACTCAGTACTCGTAGGGCTGAAGCCCTGACTGCCAGCGAGCAGCGTGCGTGTCCACAGGCTGACATGAGTAACATTTCTGAAAGCCTCACCCTCCACATATCCTGTGGCTGGCAAATAGATTACGGGCAGCTCCGAATTGTCTGTTGTTATCTCAACACTGTTGTACGCCTCGCCCGACAAGGTGTAGCGGGTCTTCGCTTTCAGATTACCGCCGTCTATGATGTCTTGGAACACACTATTCTCGGGAATAGTGAAACCTTGAGGCAGATTGTTGATGATATTACCCGCATTTGTCTGATTCTGCTTTTCTTTGGCAATATAGAAATATCCGCCAATGGCTCCTTTGTTATCTTTAAGCGTCTTGGTGCCCGGAGCATAGTATCTGTCGCTGGAGGCTCCGAGGTTGCGGTCGAGCATGATATATGTTTTGCCACCTGTTCCCTGCACTTTCACCACACCATAGTAGAAACGTCCTCTGACAGGATCTTGCTGTTTATCATCTTCGTCATAAGGTGGTTGTTGGTTGTCGGTGGCATCTATCTTGTGGAAGATTCCACAATGATAAACAGGATACGTGATATCAATGTTGTGTCCACTCTGTTGATAGGTGATGGTGAAGTCACCTATCCAGATATCATAGTTGTCAGCGGCACTTCCCAGCGTCACTTTCCAGTTAGCTCCATCTTCCTCTACCTTAAACAAGTTGCTGTTTGCGCCATAAGTCACAACATCACCCGTTTTCTTTGGAATCAGATAGCTGAACTCGTTGGTTCCCACCCCGAAGTGCAGACCATCGTTTCTGACAATATCGTTCTGCATATCCTTCGGGCTGATACCTTTAGTACCTGGCAGGAATTTGTTGAAATAGTCATCATATTCTTCCGATGTGCCCACATTGCTTGATGTCACAAGCTTTACGAGTCTGTCATAACGCTTGAAGTCCTTACCTTTCTGGGTCACGGTTATGGTGCGGGTCAAGTCGCCCGACTTCACGATTACCTTTCCTGTGCGTGGTTCCTCAGAGTATTCATTTTTTTCTACCGCAATCGAAATCTGATATTTCGTACCTATAGTAGAGTTTGGACCGTCAGTATCCGGCACAGTGCCAGTCTTTTTGATCGTCGTAACATCTTTTTTTATCCAGCCATCGGACGTAGAGAAAGTCGGCGTCTCGCCGTTTTTGATAGTTGTAACGACAGTGGCGATAATATTCTCATCATCCCATGCGCCGCTTACTTGGTCGCTTACTCCCAGATGGTAGTCCTTGCAGGCTATCATATCGTTAACCAAAGGATTATCATCTTTCACGTCTACCATCATTCGGTTCTCGGGATATGGGTCTGCAATAGCCCCATCCACTGTGGGCCATCCGTAGGTATTGACGTGCTTGATAGTCACCGTATAAGCATGGTTGCGCAGCAGTGCCATCGGTTTTGTCATGTCGTTGTCGGTAAGGAAGGATACTTTATAGAAAGACTCCACACGATTATATATACCCTTCACGATGAGATAGGCTTGACCGGCGGCAGTCTCATAGAAAGGTGTTTCGCCTGTCTGCCATCCGCTATTAGCTGTGCCTGCATCAGCTGGCACATTGACTGCTGCTGCATTATAGTTAAAATCCTTGGGAGCTATGGTTCCCTTGTCTGCAGCTTCATACAACTGGAAACTCTCCAGTTCAAACTTCTTGTCGTCTTTAAAATCACTGGATGTAGTCTTCTCATACTTGACGTTTACCTTGGCAAACTGGCGCAGCAGACTGATTTCCGGATTTTCCTTCATCAAGTCTGACACGCTGATCATTCCCCAGCAGACAGGATTCTCTGTGTTGATTGTTCCCGAAATGGCAGCCTTGTCCAAACCACTCTGACATTGAGTATCTGACAAATCGCCGGCATTGGCAACCAGATGAATCTTTGTAGCCTTGGCCGTGACAGGCACTTTCACTTTGTAAGTGTTGTCGGTGCCCGACACAAGTTCGTAATCGGAAACGCTTTGGTTCGACAGGAACACTCCTTTATCATCGTAAGCCACTACGTTCAGACTCTTCAATCCCGTATCGCCAGCCCTTGTCAGTTCCACTTTTGAAAAGTCGGGAAGTGTGATGGTGAGCGTGATGCCACCATCTTCCAGTCGGCTCCCATCTGAAGGTGCCGAGCCTCCGTCCTCGTTCAGAGAGTCACTGCAACTGCTCAATACTAACAGTGTCAGCAAAAGTGATAATATCTTTTTCATATTAATTCTCATTGTTTATTTCCGTTATCATCAGTCCAATCACCACTGTTAGGTACTCCAGGATGCCATGCAACAATTGTGCCACCTTTTCTTTCAATCCATCCTGTATCGCCATATTTCTCATAACTTCTACCTCCGAAAAGGACTTTGGACTCATTTGTATCACCAGAGTTGTTCTGAATCAAAATGTTTTTCTCGTGATAGCCTTTCACGGCTTTCAACTTAATCTTTGTCACATACCATTTTTTACCACCAATTGTTTCTTCAGAAAAAGTCATGGAGCCGTTCGATTCTGTACGACTACCTACTTCATCGTAAAGTGTCCATTGTCCTGTCAATTCGTTATTAGAAATTCCAAAGTTACAAGACCATCTCTTGATTTCATATGGAGAATACACTGTATATGTCACATTCTCTACTTCCGGTCTTTCGTCGAAGATGCGGTATGTAGGGTCTGATGTCGGGTCATAGAGTATCCATCCCTCATGGTCTTCGTAGTTGAAAAGAGGAATACCTGGTTCCATGTGGTGAGGACAGCGGTGGTACTCTGGACCATCATTGTTGTAACTGTAGAAAATCATCAAAGTCTCACCTGGCTTGATTTCCCTATCTGCTTTGTTATAATTATTATGTCCCTTAGCATCTTTTGGTATTTTGTAATAATACCATCCCGGATTATTTGCGGCCCCAGTCATACGGCTGTTTCGCTCAGCAGGACCGTTCACTCCTGGAGTCGTATAATAGCCGGTAAAATACCATACATTCTCCTTAGGTATATTATCAGTACCATTACTTTCACCATATTGATAATACATATATAAATTATGGTGATTTACATTAATGGCATTGCTCCCTTTATCCTGTGACCAACCGTCATTCCAATTATAGTTACCTCCCGACACATTTACATTTTCGTCAAGAGTATAATCATATTTAGCAGCATTGTATGTTCTGTCATTGATAGCACGGAAATAGATATAGTAATCACCGAATGGAGGTTTTACAACCACCTTGATAGTACGCTCTATATACTTACCGTCAACCGGCTTTTTAGAATAAGCCTTAAAGTAATGCTCGACAGTGGTTGTAGGGTCATTTTCTGCCTTCACAGAGATTGTACCCTTTGCATCAGTATCAGAATTTTCCAGCTTGATGGTGATATTTGAAGAACCGACAGTTGAATTGTACTTATCAATCTTAATACCTCCCAAGTTGGTAACCCATGTAAACTTCTTTGTGTTAGTTTCAGCACCAGCCTCATAAAAAATGGTTGTCTCCAAGGGATCAACCTCGAAAAGAGGCTGAATATTGTATTCCACATCCAGATACTTTATCAAGTTGTTGGCTTTTACCCAAATCTTAGCCTTGCCTTCCCTTTCTGTTGCCGAATAAGCGGTATAAGGAATCGCAGGATTGATGGTGAATATGATACGGTCATTATACGTCTTTGTGGCAATGATAAAGTCCTTGTCCTTTCCATCGACACTGATTTTCTTGTCGCAGCCAAACTCCACGGCGGCAGCGTTGGTCTTGTAGAAGATTGAGTCGTTGGTGAGCGAAGTTAACTTGGCTTTTGTCTTGTCTAACCACAGCGTGGTGTGGCTGAAGTCGGCATCAATGCTCATTGGCTCCCAAGGCTTGATGAAGGTCTTGCCGTCGAGAGTGATATTTCCCAGACTCTTGATCTTGCCGATAATCTCGTAGTAGGTGCCACGAGGGAAGGTTGGAAGCTCTGTAGTAGAGCTTTCATTCTGCTTGTGACCTAACGGAATGATATACTTGTTGTCGATACTTCCATCGATGCTTCCTTTAATAGCCAGTCGTGACTGCTGGGATGCATTGGCGATGTATCTCTCCGGCAAATAGTATGTGCCCTGGAAAAGCCATTTGGCTGTGGTATCTGTTGGATTGGCAGAGCCTTTGGCTCCTTCGTTGAGGGTGATTACATTTTTGTCGTTTATATTTGCATTAGCATCATTTCGTTCCCACGCATCCCCTTGATAGTAAAGGTCATTTTTGTTATTGGCAGCATCATATTGATTACTCTCAAAGCCTTCTGCATATTCTTTACTAACTTCAGACTGGCTGAATTTTCCATCCCAACAGAGGGATGTTTTTGGGGTTAACTGCTGCGCAAGAATATTCTTGATTGAAAAACTTTTGCCGCTCAATACAGTTGCTTCAGCAGGATCGAAAATGAGATTCAACTTTACCTTGACACAGGTGAACTTCAGATTTGCGATAACAGTTGCTGATTTATCTGTCGCCTTGATTTCTGTTTCTGTAGTTTTGCCGTTCACATCCTTTGGCTCATAAATCATCGGGATGTTTGTAGAAACAGGCATTCCCGGTTCTTTTCCAACGCCATAACCCAGTACTATTTTTTTGAGCTCATCTTCAGTTTGGATAGTTTGATCACTCAACACCTTGTTCATATTGGCAACCACATAGATATGGTAAGTGCCCGGCTCGATATTGAGCTGATAGTTAGCTACATTCGGCTCTGCCATCATCGTAGCCAGTGGGGCAGGGAGCGTCTCTACCAGGAGCTTGCCTTCATTTCCTGTAGGGAAAGCATAGAGGGTCAGGTCGTTGATCTGGCATTCATCTACCGTAGCATTATAGGTAGGAAGGCCGGAAGCATCGTCGGCACGGGTGCCGCGGCTGCTGAGCACGGTTGGCACGAGTACATGCAAGTTGCTTTCTGACGAAATGGGAGCGCGCTCGCCTCCAAGTTCGTCAGAGCAACTTACTGTAACCAACAATATAAACCAACTAACTAAACTTAAAATGAAATCTCGTATTTTCATTGTTCCTAATTTTTAAAGTCAAATACTCTTATGAGCTAAATGCCCGGAAGGGGCTCTGACACCTGAAACGGTTATAAATCGACACGCTGGATGCGCTTGCTCCAATCCAGGATGGAAATGCTGAGCTTCGCATACTTCCACTGGTTGCCCTGGAGGAAGAAGTCGAGCTTGTAGTCGTACTCACGGTCCAGGAATTCCTGTGCTGAATAATGGCGGGCTTCGAAGGCGCCACGGCCTTGAGCCAGACAGTCAGCAAGATTGATGCGTGCCACCTCTTCGCCAGTAGTCTTGTTTGTGATGGTGAGGATGGCGTTCTTGTCGTTTTCTTCTACCGGATGCCAGATGAGTCGGGAGAACATGAGGGCGGCATGAGCGGTGCGCTCTTTTACATTGCCCTCGGTATCCTTAAACTCAGTGGTCCAGGTGTAGTATGGGGTATATGTCAACTCCTCGTCGGGGAGGAGAGAGTTGTCGTAACTGATATCGCCGTTGGCATTGGTTATCTGATAACTGAAGTCATCGGCATTGATGTTGGCAGGCTCGTCGGTCTGATGCAGGCTGATGGTGAGCTGCTTGGTATCACGAACCAGACCGATGGTATGGCGTGTAACCTGCAGGTCTTTTACTTCAACCAGTTCGTTGCTGAGTCCTTGCCAGAGTGTATCGAGCGGTTGGCTCTGGTTGTTCACCTTGCCCTGTTCGCGGTCGAGACGGGCATGGAGGGCGGTGATGTTGTCACCCTGCTGTGGCAGAGCTATCTGGAATTTGGCACCTGGCTGCGCGAGTGCATCTTCGTATTTCTTTTGGAAGGCGAAGGTGGCGAAGCGGTATTTGCCCGGTTCCAGATTGATTCGCATGGCATAGTTAGGGTCTTTAAGCGGCTGTGATGTCGCATCGTTATAGGCATCATGGCGAGCAATGAAGTTGCCCTGCTCGTCGTATACGAATACGCTGAGTCCGCCCACATGATCATTGAACATGTCGGCACGCTGCACGTTGTAGTCGTACTTGAACTGCAAGTCAACACCCATGTCACAAGGAGGCAGGTCGTCGTGCATCAAGTCGTTGCAGCTGCTGAGCATACTGCCCGCCATGATGAATCCCCATCCCATGCATATATTCTTGATCCAACTGTTAAACTTCTTGTTTGCCATGATGCTTATCTGTTTTATGAAAAAGTAAAGTGTATAAATTGATTCTTATTCTTCCGATATAGCCAGCCGCTCCTTAGCGCTAGAGCGGCTGAGCTATATATAATAATGTGAAATGGATTACAAATTGACATCCTGAGAACGCTTAGCCCAAGAAAGGATCTTCACGCTGACGTTGATGTACTTGAAATTTTCATCGTCTGGATCGGTTGGCTTAACCTCTGGAACGTCTGGATAACCAGGACCGCTGATTTTGTTGATTGTGAGGTCGTACCAGTTGTTGCGAAGTACTCCGTAACGGCCAAGCCACTCCAGGTTCTTTCCACCATATGTTTCATTACCTGCTGTCCAAGGAGTTAATTCGTCACCGAAGTGCTTGATACGGGCAATATAATAGCTTTCACCATTCTTGTAGGTCTTGATACCTACACCATTAGTCTCGTCAAGGCCGAGTTTGTTATTGAGCGTAGCGACTAAGCCAGGAGTATTAATCTTTTCTGTTTCTCCGTCCTTAATTGATACATTTTCTGTAGTTAAGAAATGTGTACCGCCTTCCAGCAATTTACCCTTGAGAGTTACTGTAACTCCAGTTACTGTAACTCCAGTTATTGTACTCAGAACTTCTTCAGCTTTGCTCTTAATTTGGTCTGTAAGAGTTTTCGTTGTCCAAATGTCAGAACTGTTGCCAATCATAAAGAAGGTCTTGTCTGTCGCAGAAGCTAAAGCATTTGGGGTATAAGTTGCCTTAAGAAGTACACGGGTAGTCTGACCTTGATTCATGTTATTGATATCGAAGGTATTTTCCAAGCAATACAATGGCTCTTTTGAACTCTTCCAATTTGCATCTGAACCATCAGTCTTTACAATGGTAAATTGTTCCTTGCATTTGTCTAATTTTTTTAAGTCCATACTGTAGTTAGGGTCGATTCCCCAATATACACGCTTGAAAGCACCAGCAGGAAGCTGACTAACGAAGCGAGATGTTGCTGGAGCTGTACCTGTAGTAGCTGCTGCATTCTTCCAAATATCTGCATAAGCAGGAATTCCCGCTGATGTTACACCACTCTTCAAACCTGAAGTAACATGTACTGGGAATGAACTCTTATTGGTCACATCCAAAGCCCAATCTGTGATTTTCACCTTGTCGCTGCTATAGTTTGTTCCGGTTGCATCGTCACCATGTTCTGCAAAATAATCTTTGGAATCTACAGTTGTACTGGAACCTACAGTAACCTTTGCCAAACCGCGTTCTACGTGAACCGTTGTGCCAGGTTTACTATGTGCCTCTTCCTTTGTTCTATAGATACCTTTTATTGGTACGAGGGTTGTTGGCTCTTTATCGTCTTCAGTAAACTCTGGAGCATTAGCCATATAGAAACCTTTAGTATTATCTAAAAGGTTTGTTGCATTTGCCGCAACATTCCATGTTCCGTATGTATCTGTATATTCTGTAGATGCTGTAGGAAGTGTAATCTTCGTGCCTGATGCAGTTTCATTGTTAAGAATGACCAATGCATAGTATTTACCACCAGCCTCATCTACTTTTGCGCTATTAAGCTTTGCTGTGATAGTTGCTTCTGTTGTAATACCATTACTTTCATTGCCTTTTTTCCAAGGCTCCAAATTACCGAGTGGTACAGCTTCAACAAATTTAAAGTTGTTTTCAGAAGTTTCTTTTCCCTTCTCAAAGATAAGGAGTGTAGCATCATTTACTGCATACTCTGAATTTGTACCGCCATTAAACTGGTCATTTTGAATAGCACGTGTACCACTTGTTGTAGGCAAGTTGATGGTGAAAGTTGCATAACCAACACCTGCTTCGTTAGTACCAGTACCTGAACCTGCGGTTCCCAGGTCCTCATTGCTTGAACAGCTTGCTGTCATAGCTGCGATGACAGCCAAGCCAAATAAATGTTTAATCTTCATAATTTTTGAAAGTTAAGCTTGTATATAATCGTTATTCTCTAATTTTCTGTTATTCCAATTCCTTTATCTGCTTGAAGACATCTCTTACACGCTCTGCCTCTTTCGAGTTGCCTGCCTTGGCAAGATGCTTTTCGGCAGAAGTAAGATCACCTTTCTGCAAATCGGTGCAGGCGGCATTGAGATTCGCAGCCTCATCATCAGGGAAGAGACGGACGGCAATGTCGAATACCTCGTTAAACTCTGGCGAACCCGGCTCGTAAGTCTGTGCCACCAGGAACATCTCCTGCAGAGAAAGCTGCTGAGGCTTGGTCTTCAATATCTCCTTTGCCTCTTCGATGCTGAACGGACGAACCGTGTAGGTTACCGTATAGTCGCTATGACGGAGACGAGGATAGATTTGATCCAGAATGTAGCGGTAACTTGCCGGATGGAGCTTTCTGATCTTCAGGTCCTTATCGTCGGGAGCCAGCGAGGAGTTAGCTATCTCGAGAATTGCTTCCTTATCAGCCAGATTGCTAGCCTGAATCTTCTTCTTGAATCCTTCCCAGTCTTCCGGTGTAGCCTGATAGGTAAAGAGCTTGCTGTTTAAGGTGTAGAGGCTGCTCACATAGTTGCGGAGGGCAGCTGCACGCTCGTTGGCAAGGCGCTTGTTGTTGGCATACGAACCATCAGGCGAAGCAAAACCGTGGATATCAATATCTGTGATTTCAACGTTCTTATCGTTCTTCACCAGGTCGATGGTGGAAGTAATCTTCTTCAGTTCAGTAGCATTCTCGCGGAAGTTGGCAAGAATATTACTCTTGTTAACCACAAAGCTGAGATAGGCTTCACCCTTTTCGGCTCTCACCTTCTTGGCTTCCGCCTTCGGCTGCACGAAGAAGTCCTTCGTAATCTTCGGTGTACGGTCGATATCCGCAATCGGCGTATTGTCCTGTTCTATCAGATTGCCGCATCCGCAGAGATCTTCTTTCACCGAGAGCTTGAATTTCTTCATCCATTTCTGATAAGGAACAGACTGGGCAAAGTAAACCTGCTGACTGGTCTTGTTCTTGCGGGTAAAAACCTGTGCCTGCGGATTCTTCTTGCTGTCGGCAAGTCGGCGGTATCTTACAGCCTGGTTTCTACCCTGGATGATGATAGGGTTGAGAGCGATAGAATCAGTTCCTACCATTACCGGTGTGAAAACAATCTGCTGCTCTGATTTCATCTTCAAATCGTTCAGATTCATACGGAAGGCAACGTCCATCCGGTTGCCGTTCTTGCGTGCCAGGACGCTGTCTACCTGAATCTTGCCCCCTGCCAGCTGTTGAGCCTGAGCAGGCATGATGCCCTGAGAAAAGAGTATGCAGAGAGGCGAAATGACCGCATAAAGCTTCATTTTATCCATATTATGATTTCCCTAAAATTTTTTGTATTCTGTCTAGTTCTTACGTGTTTATATTGTCAGTTAAAACAACAGTTAAATTAAATTCTTAGAACACGTATATGAGAGATAGTGCGGCTTTTGTAGGGCCCACATAGTTGCGGTGGTCTTTGTCGAGACATTTTTCGCATCGTCCGTAAAGCTTGTAAGGACTGTAGGCATATCCCAAACCGATAGACCCTTCGAAATTGAGGTGCTTATTGAGCAACCACTGATAGCCGTAGGTAAGGCCTCCACCTACATACCAGCCTTCATAGTGCCTGCCCTCCAGAGTTTTCGGCAGGATGCCGAAGGGCATGTCAATGTTTTTAATGTTGTATTCACCGCCTAGGGCATGGATTCCGAAGAAATGGCCTCCAAACTTCTGGCAGGTGTACCATCTGTATTCTGGCATAACATTCCAGAATCTCATCTTCTTGTCGCCCGAGAACTTCCAGGGGTTCAGGGTGCCGAAGAGTTGGAAGGTTGTTTTCTTGCCCGTGCCGATTTCGATGCCGGCGTTGGCAGATGTAGAAGCCCATCCCAGTAAGTTGGTCTTCAGAGCGACCTCCTGCGCTCGCGTCGTTGCCGTTGAAAGGATCAGCAGCAGCAACATTGCTGATTTTATGAATGTTTGCTTCATCATATCTTTACTTTTATATTTGGTTTCGTT
>ERZ1031719.863-NODE-863-length-10384-cov-5.394327_pt1 | contig 10384 bp, 9 predicted proteins | sample MGYA00516702_ERZ1031719 | MGnify/ENA primary metagenome ERZ1031719 (study PRJEB33719, sample SAMN04261227) | wastewater metagenome | biome: rural village; feature: human; material: feces | host: Homo sapiens | place: El Salvador | collected 2013-01-07 ...
GTGATAATTGATAATGGCTGAACAGAAAGTACTCTCTACATATAGGAGCACTGAGATGCCGTGCAATGTGCACCACTGCGGGAGGACACAGACATGATATTGGCGCGGACAGTATAAATACGGCGAAAGTTACTGTCGCTTGTACCACCATTGAATATACGATGGACATCAAGCCAGGGGTAAAGATAAGCACGCACAAAAGCATACGGGTAAGTTTGCGGGAGATAAAGACTCGCGTTCTGTATTTTTTTTGTAAGTTTGCCATAATTTGTAAATCACACGACATATATAATATATAATGAAGCACAAAAACTATTTGTTGGGTTCTGTTTTGGCTGCAATCGTTTGCTGCAGCTGCGCCCATTCCTCGATAGGCAATTTGGTAGGCAACGACCGCGATGAACATGGCTGTATTGGCTCGGCTGGATATACATGGAGCTATGCCCTGCACAGTTGTGTCAGACTGTGGGAGGTTGGTACACGCTTTGATGCCGGCCCCGAGCAGGTATTCCTTATATATAGTGCCGATTCTACATTTGCCGAAATTTTTCCGTCAAGCGGCAAGTCGGTACTTTGCAAACGTGTTAAGGGCACGAATGTGTGGAAACCGCGCAAGGGACACGAAGAGGTGTCGATACAAAACGGCGTTACTTGCGTCAAGGTGAACGATTATAATTATACCAGGGCTAACGACTGACACAGCACACTGTAGCCCACAACTTAAAGCACAAGCACCAACAAGAGCCAATCGCATTGGGCCCTTGTTGGTGCTTGTATGGTTTGTATGGAAAAGGACAAGTGATGTCCGGACTACAACCATGGGGTATAAAATGAAGCAGCATGCGCCTCACGGCGAACACTGCCTCTCGTCATTTACCTAAAAAACACTATTACCTTATAGCTTGTAATACCTTTATATTGAATGGCAGGCAGATGTGACGCGCTGCGCATTGTTTTGTCATTTTACGTTTGCAAATGTAGTGCTTATTTTCGTTCGCTCCAAACTTTTTAGACAAAGCGACGGTTTTTGTCGACGAAATTATCGTTATGCAACAATTATGCAAGTTGTATTCATTTTGTGTTACTATATGAGGATAATTACTACACGTTTGCTACCACTGCGGGGCAAGAACAACTTGATACAACCTTTGTAATAAACGCCGATGACAGGAGCCTCAACACCACTGCAAACACCGGCATATATTTTCACAAAGTTTCGACACCGTTCTTTTGATTCTTCTTGAAAAAACGCGTTTTGTTCATCTTTATAAAATGGGATTGTCAAGCCCTGACCGCGCACAGCTTTTTCATACGCACATGATAGGCTACAAGCACCATGGCGCCTGTGAGCACCCACGACAACGGGTATACCTGCAACAGCTGTGCGAACCCATGGTAATGCGGACTCACCACAAAGACCCACACCATGCGCAACACGCAGGTGCCGAACACGGTCATGATGGTGGGCAACATGGACTCGCCCATGCCACGCAAGGCAGAACCCGAGATTTCGTAGCTGCAGGCCAGGAACTGAAATAGCAGGACGCCCTGCATACGTATGGCTCCGTAGTGAATGACTTCGGGGTCGGCGGTGAAGAAACTGAGGAAGAAGTGGTTCTGCCAAGTGAACAAAGCGTTGGCAGCAAAACAACCTACAAGGCCCATCAACATGCAGATGCGGAAGATGCGGCGCACGCGGTCGTATTTGCCTGCACCATAATTCTGACCAATGAATGATATGGCCGCACCATTGCAAGCCACAATGATGTAGTAGCAATAATACTCGAAGTTGACAGCCGCAGCCGAGCCCGCTATGGCCGCAGAGCCGTAGCCATTGATGGCACTCTGCACCACCACATTGGACAAGGAGAATACCATGCCTTGCAAACCTGCCGGCACGCCAATTTGCAGCATGCGGCGCAGTTCTTTGCCATAAATGCGCATGTGGTTGAACTGCAACTGCAATGCACCCTTTTCGCGACGCAGCAACACGACTATACATACGGCACTGACCATATTGGCTATGGCTGTGGCGATGGCCACACCCTCAACGCCAAGGCCGAAGCAGATGACCAACACGAGATTAAGCACGGTGTTAATAACACCAGCCACCACCAAGATGTAAAGCGGACGGCGGGTGTCGCCCACACTGCGCAAGATGGCGGCCCCAAAATTGAATATAAGAAAGAAAGGAATGCCCACAAAGTAAAGACGCAGGTAGAGCACGGCCATGTCGAGCACATCAGCCGGGGTGTCCATCAGTTCGAGTATGGGCCGCGACACGCCTATGCCGATAAGCATCAGCAGCACGCCACTGACGACGCTGACCAATGACACGGTGCTGACGGTGCGTCGCACACCCTCGTCGTCGCGCTGACCAAGGTGATTGGAGAGCACGACATTGGCACCCATCGATATGCCAACAAAAAGGTTGATTAGCAGACTGATAACGGGTGCGTTACTGCCCACTGCGGCCAAAGCTTTGCTGCTGGCAAAGCGTCCGACCACGGCCACATCGACAGAATTGAACAACTGTTGCAACAAGCTGCTGGCAGCAAGCGGCAGGGCAAATATCAGTATTTTCATAAAAAGAGGACCGTTGAGCATGTCCACTTTGGTTGAAGTCTGACTCATTGTATTGTGTGTCGTTATTATAAGTAGGTGCAAAGGTACATCTTTCGGTAGGACTGAGGCTTACCCTTATGACCGTTTTTGGTTTATTCACACGCTACAACCGAGTTACAGAAGGTGCAGCACACATAATGCGCCCCACCTTGGAGTGTTACAGACTGACGCAGCGATAATACATGATTATCAATAAAGTAAGCACCACAACACTCTTGACGATAAACAATATTTATAAAAAAGTTGTCTTAAAAGTGGGGAAAAGTGGGGGAAAATCCGTACTTTTGGAAATTCTTAGGAGATATGATGAGATTTACAGGTACAATCGATGCCAAGCTCGATGCCAAAGGGCGCGTGTTTTTGCCGTCTGACTTCCGCAAGCAACTTGCCGAGTCAGACCCTCGGTTGGTATTGAAACGCGATGTGTATCAGCCTTGTCTCGTGATATATCCCTATGCGGTGTGGAATGCCGAGGTAGACGCGTTGCGCGCAAGACTCAACCGATGGGACCCTCGGCAGGCTATGCTCTTCCGCCAGTTCCTGGCCAATGTGGAGGTGTTTACGCTCGATGGTAACGGCCGCTTTTTGATTTCACGCAAAATGCTTGACGCTTGCGCCATCACCGACCGCACGGTGCGCTTTATGGGCGTTGACGACCGCATTGAGGTGTGGAGCGTGGCACAAAGCGCCAAACTGCTGATGAGCGACAGCGATTATGCAGAGTCGCTGGCCAAGATTATGGGTGAAACGCCCCTTATGGACAACGATCACACCGCAATATATTAAAAACTTTAACCATATAACACCATACAGCGTGTATCATATACCAGTTTTACTCAACGAAACAGTGGACGGGCTTAACATTAAGCCCGGCGGCATCTATGTAGATGTGACCTTTGGCGGAGGCGGACACAGCCGCGAAATATTGCGGAGGCTTAGCGATGACGCCCACCTCTACAGTTTTGACCAAGACGCCGATGCAGAGCAAAACATACCTGATGGCGACAAGCGCTTTACCTTTGTGCGGAGCAATTTCAGGTATCTGAAGAACTGGATGCGCTACTACGATGTGGAGCATGTTGATGGCATACTGGCCGACCTTGGCGTGTCGAGCCACCATTTTGACGATGAGGAACGCGGTTTTTCGTTCCGCTTTGATGCCCCCCTCGACATGCGCATGAATGAACGCGCTGGTGCTAACGCTGCCGATGTGGTGAACAAATATGACGAGGAGCGGCTGGCTAACGTGTTTTACCTATATGGCGAAATGAAAAACAGCCGCCGGCTGGCTTCGACCATTGTCAAGGCACGCAGTGCAAAGGCTATTTGCACCATTAACGACCTGCTTGAGGTGGTAAAGCCACTCATGCCACGCGAAAGGGAGAAGAAAGACCTGGCGCGCGTGTTCCAAGCCCTGCGCATAGAGGTTAACCACGAAATGGAGGCGCTACAAGAGATGCTTGAAGCGGCGTTGCAGGTGCTGCGGCCGGGCGGACGGTTGAGTGTGCTCACCTACCACTCTCTTGAGGACCGTATGGTGAAAAACTTTATTCGCGCCGGACGCATTGACGGCAAGGTGCAACAGGACTTTTACGGCCGTAGGCTGACGCCATGGCGGGCCATAAACAACAAGGTTATTTTGCCTTCGGCACAGGAGCAGACCGAAAATCCGCGAAGCCGCTCTGCCAAATTGCGCATTGCCGAAAAACTCTGACTCTACCACATTACCATCAAGACTATAACGACAGAACATGAGCAAGAACGATATGCCCGAAGCCGCTACCGACAACAGGCGCCCAGACTCTGAGGAACAGGAAATTGAACGCGAGGAACAAAATGCCCTGCAAGCTCTGCGCGAACTGACTGCTGACGAGGATACGCCCGCAGGAGAGTCGCGCAGCAAAATTACCTTGGCCTCGATATTGGGCGGCGACATATTGGGCGGACGCTGGTTCAGACGCCAATTTTGGTATATTGTGATGGTTGTGGCCATGATTATTGTGTATGTGAGCAACCGCTATTCGTGCCAGCGGGAAATGATTCAGAGCAAAATGCTGACCGACACGCTGCTCGACCGCCGATATAAGGCGCTGACCCGATCAAGCCAACTCAAAGAGAAAACGCGACGAAGCTGCATTGAGGGGGCTCTGACCGACACCACACTGCAAACGGCCAACACGCCATCGTTTAACTTGAAGGTGGACGAATAGGCAATACGCTACGACACACATACAATATATTATATATAGGTATAAACATTCTTTGTTACACTCCCCTCTCACTACAAACAAGTTGAAATGAATTTCCCCGTCAAACAAGTTACTAAGCGCTACGCTGTCATAGGATCAGTGTTGGTGCCGGCAGGTCTTTCCATATTAGGGAAGGCCATCTACATCATGACGGTAGAGAAGAACTTTTGGGAACAGGTGAACGACCGCTTTATCAAGGAGAACGAGGAAGTCATACCCACGCGCGGCAACATTCTGGCCGACGACGGTGAGGTGCTGGCAGCCTCATTGCCCGAGTACAAGCTATACATGGATTTCATGTCGTGGGAGAAGGACCCCAAACGACGCGCCAAAGAGCAATTTAACCGCGACAGTTTGCTGCACGCCAAAATGGACTCTATCTGCACGGGGGTGCACCGTATATTGCCCGACATAGACCCCGCAGAGTTTAAGGAATTGCTATTGAAAGGCCGCGAGAAGGAGAGCCACCACTGGCTGCTATATAAAAAGCGTGTATCGTATATTACCTACCGACAACTCAAGCAGTTGCCTTTGTTCAAGATGTCGGCCAATGTGGGCGGCTTTCATACCGAAGAGTTCAAAATGCGCAAGAACCCGTTCGGCCACCTGGCAGCACGCACTATTGGCGACCTGTACAAGACCGACGGCAAACCGCGCACAGGACTTGAGTTGAGCTTTGACTCTATTCTGCGTGGCGAGAAGGGGTCGGCACACCGCCAAAAGGTGCTCAACCGCTACCTTACCATCATAGACAAACCCGCCATAGACGGCTACGACGTGATGACCACACTCAACGTAGGCATGCAGGACATCTGCGAAAAAGCTCTCTCGGACAAGCTTACCGAGATTGATGCCAACTCGGGTGTGTGCATACTGATGGAGGTGGGCACCGGCGACATTAAAGCCATGACAAGTCTGCGCCGCATGGCCGACGGCAGCTATCAGGAAATAAATGCCGATGCTGTAAAGAACCTGTACGAGCCAGGGTCGGTGTTCAAACCCATGTCGTTCCTTGTCGGCATGGACGATGGCTACATACACATGACAGATATAGTGGACGTGGGCTGCGGTATTAAAGAGATGTACGGCCGCAAAATGCGCGATGCCAACTGGCGCTCGGGCGGCAGCGGTGTGGTAACTGTGCCACAAATTCTGCAAAAATCGCTCAACGTGGGCGTAAGTACACTCATCGACCGCGCCTATCACGACAATCCTCGCAAATTTGTTGAGGGTATCTACCGCATTGGTGTAGCCGAAGACTTGAAGATACCTATTCCGGGCTATGCCAAGCCCCGTATCCGCATGCCAAAAGCTGACGGATCGAACTGGTCGAAAACGGCTCTGCCATGGATGAGCATCGGCTACGAGACTCAAATTCCGCCTATCACCACAGTCAACTTCTACAACGGCATTGCCAACAACGGCAAACTATTGCGGCCACGTCTGGTTAAGGCCATTCTGCACAACGGCGAGGTGGTCAAGGAGTACCCCGTAGTGGTGCTGCGCGAACACATGGCCAAGGCCGAAGCGGTGAAGAACATACAAGACTGCCTTGAAAGCGTGGTGAGCGTGGGACTTGGCAAGAAAGCCGGTTCACCCTACTTCCACGTGTCAGGCAAAACGGGCACCGCACAGGTATGGACCAAGAGCGGCTTTGCCTCACAATATCTTGTGTCGTTTGCAGGCTATTTCCCGTCTGAAAAACCGCTTTACTCGTGCATCGTGTGCATACAAAAAGGCGCCCCAGCTTCGGGCGGCGGCATGTGCGCACCAGTGTTCAAGCGCGTGGCCGAAACTGTGATGGCACAACGCAGGTCGGACGACTACACTGCCGCACGCGACTCCAACAACTGCCTCAACCCGGTGGTGAGTGCCGGCAGTCTGACAGCCGCACAGTCTGTACTCGAACAGCTCGGCATCAAGTTCACTTCGCCCGTCAACACCGAGGACGCACCACTCACCTGGGGCCACTGCAACACCACGAGCCAAGGGCTTAACATGAACGTGGTTGAAGAGGTGAAGGGCAACATTGTGCCCGATGTGCGCGGCTATGGTTTGCGCGACGCCTTGTTCCGCCTCGAAAAGCTCGGACTCAAAGTCAAAGTGCGCGGCATAGGACGTGTGACGCAACAAAACATGCAGCCCGGCTACCACTTTAAGCGCGGCCAGCAAATCGAAATCATACTTGGCGACCCCGAGGACATACCGGCTGCCGAACGCGACACGACACAGCAAAATGCCGAGCAGACCAAGGCGCAGCCCAACGAGCCTGAAGACTCCGAACTGACGCCCACAGCCGCTGACGAAAAGAAGTACCAGCAGACTGAGCAAGCGCAGCAGCAAAAGATGCAGGAGCGAAAGGCTGAAAAGGCCAAGCAGAACCAGGCTGAGCAGGAAAAGAAAAAGCAAGCGGCACAGTCTAAGCCCAAAAAGCAACCGGCTATAGAGCCCAAGCAATCGGCAACATCTGCCCAAAAGAAGAGAGACAAAAGGCCCGACAACAAGAATGCCAAGCCGTCCGCAACTTCTTCGGACAAAAAGGAAAGCAAGAGGGGCACCACAAAGAGTGCAAACACCAGCAAAAAGCATAAGCCGGCAGACTAAAGCCGTAAATCTTTTGCAAAAAGCATGCCAAGCAAGCTAAGAAGCAAACAACATAGTCAACAACATATATCTACATAGACACTACAATGAAACTATCAGACGCACTGAAAAAAGTAACAGTTGTAGCCGCAAAGGGCGATCTGCAACGTGAAATAACAGGTGTTAATATTGACTCAAGAAAAGTGGTAACCGGCGACCTGTTCGTAGCCGTAAAGGGCACACAAGCAGACGGTCACCTTTACATACCCAAAGCCATAGAGCAAGGTGCTGCGGCAGTGTTGGTAAGCGAACCCATACCAGCCGATACCCCCGATAGTGTGACGTACGTGCAAGTGGCCGACACCGAAGATGCTGTGGGCAAAGTAGCCACACAATTCTACGGCGACCCCACCACCAAACTCAAGCTGGTGGGCGTAACAGGCACCAACGGCAAGACAACCATCGCCACAGTGCTCTACAACATGTTCCGCGCCTTCGGCCACAAATGCGGTCTGTGTTCAACAGTGTGCAACTACATTGACGGACGTGCCATACCCGCCGACCACACCACTCCCGACCCCGTGACTCTGAACAAGCTCCTGGCACAAATGGCCGACGAGGGATGCGAATACGCCTTTATGGAATGCTCGTCACACGCCATACACCAAAAGCGTATTGGCGGTCTGCGCTTTGTAGGCGGCATATTTACCAATCTCACACGCGACCACCTCGACTATCACAAGACGTTTGAGAACTATCGCAATGCCAAAAAAGCCTTCTTCGACGGACTGCCCAAGGGAGCCTTTGCCATAACCAATGCCGACGACAAGAACGGCATGATTATGGTGCAGAACACGCAAGCCACCGTGCGCACCTACTCCACCCGCACCGTAGCCGACTACAAAGGCCGCATTCTGGAGGAGAGCATCGAAGGCATGCTGCTCGACATCGACGGACGCGAAGTAAGCGTGCGCTTTGTCGGCCGTTTCAACGTGTCAAACCTGCTGGCGGTATATGGTGCCGCACTGATGTTGGGCAAGACACCCGAAGACACTCTGCGCGTGCTGTCAACGCTGCACCCCGTCAACGGACGTTTCGAGGCCATTCGTTCGCCCAAGGGCTTCAGTGCCATTGTCGACTATGCCCACACGCCCGACGCCTTGGTCAACGTGCTCACCGCCATCAACGAAATTGTGCGCGGCAAGGGCAAAGTCATCACTGTGTGTGGCGCCGGCGGCAACCGCGACAAAGGCAAGCGCCCGCTCATGGCACAGGAGGCAGCCAACCGTTCTGACCGTGTAATTATCACCAGCGACAACCCACGTTTTGAGGAGCCACAGGACATCATCAACGACATGCTTGCCGGCCTTAACGACGAGCAGAAACAAAAGGTCATCAGCATTGTCGACCGTCGTGAGGCCATACGCACAGCCACCATGCTGGCCCAGCCCGGCGATGTGATACTCGTAGCAGGCAAGGGCCACGAGCCCTACCAGGAAATCAAGGGCGTAAAGCACCACTTCGACGACCACGAGGAGATAAAGAAAGCCTTTGGCATCAACTAACCACCAACCAACACCCAATATTTCGCAACAATGTTATACTACCTTTTCCGTTTCCTCGAGCAGTTCGGCGTGTCGGGTTCGGGCATGTGGTCCTACATATCATTCCGTGCACTTCTGGCCCTCATTCTGGCCCTTGTCATATCGGCATGGTTCGGTGAGTACTTCATAAAGTGGATGAAGCGCCACAACATCAGCGAGACACAGCGCGATGCCAGCATCGACCCCTTTGGCGTGCAAAAGATTAACGTGCCATCAATGGGCGGCATTATCATCATCGTGTCGATACTTGTACCATGTCTGTTGCTCGGCCGTCTGCGCAACATCTACCTCATACTGATGCTCGTCACCACCGTATGGTTAGGCCTGTTGGGCTTTTTAGACGACTACATCAAGATATTCAAGAAGAACAAGGACGGCCTCCCCGGGCGCTTCAAGATAGTGGGGCAAGTGTTGCTCGGGCTGTTTGTCGGACTCACGCTCTACCTCAGCCCCGATGCCACCATACGCGAGAACATCGAAATGCAGCAGCACGGCCAAACTACCGAAATCGTGCACAAGAGCCAAGCCGTCAAGAGCACCAAGACAACCATACCCTTTGTCAAGGAGAACAACTTCGACTACGCTGAACTTGTAAGCTTCTGCGGCAAGTACAAGACACAAGCCGGTTGGATAGTGTTTGTGCTTGTCACGATATTCGTCATCACAGCCGTATCGAACGGAGCCAACCTCAACGACGGCATGGACGGTATGGCCGCGGGCAACTCCGCCATTATATTCATAGCCCTTGGCATATTGGCCTACGTGTCAAGCCACATAGAGTTTGCCTCATACCTTAACATCATGTATGTACCAGGGTCGCAGGAGCTTGTCATATTCACCTGTGCCACAGTAGGCGCGCTCATCGGTTTTCTATGGTACAACGCCTACCCGGCACAGATATTCATGGGCGACACCGGTTCGCTCGCCATTGGCGGCATCATAGCCGTATTGGCCATCATCATTCACAAGGAGCTGCTCATACCCATACTGTGCGGCATATTCCTGCTCGAGAGTCTCAGCGTCATACTGCAAGTTGAATGGTACAAGCTCGGCAAGCGCAAAGGCGTGAAGCAGCGCATATTCAAGCGCACGCCCATTCACGACAACTTCCGCGTATTACCCTCGCAGCTCGACCCCGAGTGCAAATATCTGTGCAAGTGGCCGCATGGAGCATGGCACGAGTCAAAGATTACCATACGCTTTTGGATAACCACCATCATACTTGCCGCGCTCACCATCATTACATTGAAAATAAGATAACACAACAAGATAAGTAGGTGTTCAAAATTATTTTTACATTGAAAGTGCATTATCGGGGCGCAG
>ERZ1031719.865-NODE-865-length-10366-cov-8.218601_pt1 | contig 10366 bp, 9 predicted proteins | sample MGYA00516702_ERZ1031719 | MGnify/ENA primary metagenome ERZ1031719 (study PRJEB33719, sample SAMN04261227) | wastewater metagenome | biome: rural village; feature: human; material: feces | host: Homo sapiens | place: El Salvador | collected 2013-01-07 ...
AAATATACACATCTTTTTCCACTTAGACGTACTTGAAAGTGGATTATTTGCAATAAAAAGGGCGATAGCCACTTATTTTTGTTGATGTTTGGCTTATCTGTAAGCTTGGTTGCTCTACCTACTTGTTAAAAGAAAAGACAACACTACGACAACTATTAGTGTCATACGGTAAAAAAAGGGTTCTATTCGTACAAAAGTGTAACTTTTCCTCAACATTACTTTCTCTATTGCAAAAATTATTATAACTTTGCGGTGTAACACCTCACTCTCACTCAATAAAGCACATAATTCGAGACAACTCGCAATCACCCTAACCATATAATATATTAACCACAGAAATCTAACTGATTATGACAATATACAACCTTTTCCAAACAGGGGCAAGCTGCATCTTATACGGTCTTCTTGTCACAGCCACACTTATGGCTATTATGTATTTCTTTCTGAAAGAATACAATAAAAACATTGTACGCACTATTCCTTTCTTCATCACTGGTGTGGTGCTCGCTGTATTACTCACTATTCAGTCGTCGTTACTGATAGGTGCCGTCAAGGCAAAAGGTATGGTAGACTCTGCCGAGATATACATCAAGCAGCTTACCGAAAATGAATATGGAACAATCTCCACAAACGAGTCGCAATGGGTTCTCGACAAAGTTGGAGAAGAGTTTCCTATCATCAGAACATATTGTGGTATTTGCGACTTTGGCGGCAACGACTATAGTCAATTGCCTGAACGTATGGCCGAAACTATGCGTAGCTACCTCAGTTCTTTTATATGGCACCGTGTATGGTGGATGCTTGGAATGATAGTTGTAGCATTATTCGTGGTGCTCATTGTTCCGGGTACTGGCAAGGGAAGCGGAAAGAGTTTGTCGTCTAACACAGACGATTGCTTCGGCTCATCTGGCAGCAGCGGTACTGACTGGGGCTTTTAATGCCCCTGCAATCTTGCTTCAACACTCTAATAACTCGGTTTTAAATTCAACAACCGAGTTTTAGACATTCTAACAATTATATATACGCGCTCTATACTGATTTCAGACAATTCTACAAAAACTGTTCAACACTTGCAACAAATAAACAGAACATAAAACCGAAAAAAACATGGAAAATCATTTGCTTATCGGACTAGGAGGTACAGGCGGACGTGTTCTTGCTGCTTTCCGAAAACTAATGTACGAGAGATTCAATGGCGAAGTAAAGCCTAAGGACCTTTGGCTCGACTATTTGTATGTAGACTCAAGTGAGCAAGATCTCAAGATGAAGGATCCTGCACAGTGGAGTGTTATGGGCAACAACATAGCTCTCGATGCCGACAGCATCGTGAAGATACCGGCTGCTAACCTTGCCGACTATGTTAATAACCGTTCTCGTTTCCCTTATCTTGCTCCTTGGCTTGGCAATTCTGATGATTGGCGCAATATTATCAATGATCCTAAAATCAGTGAAGGTGCAGCTGGACAGAAGCGTCGCCTTGGACGTTTGCTCTTTGCCAACGGTGCTCCCGAGTTCAACCGTATGGTTGGCGTTAAGGCGCGTAATCTTAGCTACAATCCAGATGGACGTAAGATTACATATCATGTTATAGCTGGCTTGGCTGGTGGTACTGGCTCTGGTAGTGTTGTTGACGTTATTGCGCAGCTAAGACGCCAGTTCCCCGATTTGTCAAGCAACAAAATCATTCTTTATCTTCTCCTACCAGAAGAGCATCCTAATCCGTCATGGGCTTCTACCAATAATTATCAACCCAACGGATATGTTGCACTTACCGAGTTGTCGGCTATGGACCTTGGACTATTCAAACCTTGGAACCTTAGCGAGCGCGACTACGATGTGGAGCGTCTTGAGCTTGAGTTGCCATTCTACTCGGCTTACCTCATTACCGACACCAACCGCGAAAGCGTTAGATTTGATGTTGGTAAGGTTATTCCGTCTACTATTGCCGAACTGATATATCAGAAAACTGTAGGCGTAGCTTTGAGCGACCGCCGTATCGGTGAGAACGGAACTGAGAGCGCAGCCCACTTCTTTAACGATGTGGAGAAAGGTGAGAATCCTAAGTATTCCGACTATGATACACCTCATTGCTTCAAGTACAACAGTTTCGGCATAAAGCGTCTTGCCATACCTGAGCAGGAGATTAAGGAGTACTTTGGCTATACATTTGCCAATCAGGCATTGCTCAAGATGCTCTACAATAATCTTTCTCGCGAGTCGGGTTATGTGTCAGAACCTACCGTCAACGACGATTATGCCTTTATCACAAAGCCTGAGCAGAAGCAGAAGTGGTGCATATCACGCGAGCATCTGTGTTTATCTAAGCCTATACTACCCGATCATAAAAAGGAGGGTTGGTTGCCTATCGCCGACGAGTATGCTGTTGTTGATACATTCGCACGCGAGGTTCTTGCCAACAACGAGATTGAGCATAAGGATAAGTTTGTTGCCATACGCAACAAGACTAAGCGTTTCTTCGATAAGGACTTCCGCCCAATAGCAGAGGTAGGACAGAATGGTGTTACTACTTTCTATGAAAAGAAGGCTCGATTTGGTCGCGAAGCTATTGTGCAGGCTATTATCGAAAACATCAACAAAGACTTGCTTCAGCTTTGGGAGAGCGGCGAACGTTCACTCGTACAGCTAAGTGGCATTGTACAGACATTGCTTGGTTACTTGGAAGAGGAGAAAGCCAACCTTATTAAGCTTGCTGCTTCTGCCGACGACGAGATTAAGCGTCGCAATGTTGCTATGGAACAACTCAACAAGGATTGGTGCGACATAGGTCTTGGTGGTAAGCTTATTGCTGCTATGGGTGGCAACAACAAGAACGTTCTTTCGCAGAAGTTCACCGCTGCCGTTAAGGAGAAATACATCCTTATGACATGGAAGGAGAGCTATGGCTTTGCCAAACTGTTGATAGACGACCTTATCAATGCTCTTATGGTTACAAAGAGCGATATCGACAATACAATTGCACAGTTCAAGAATGCTTACGAGACTCTCTCTGGTGCCATTAACAGCCGTTGCATTGCAGAAACTGAGGAGAACCAAAGCCTCAAGGGTGTTGTCATCAAGAACTATGACCCGCAAAAGGTTCACACAATACAGCAGGGTTGTATAGCCAACGAGCATGACAACGACGAGCGTATCAAGATAACCACTGCCGGCATCATGGGCATTCTTAATCCTGATAAGCGCAACTTCCGCGAGGTATCCGAGAAGCTTAAGACGGGCAACATAATCAGCATGCTTGAGAACGAGGGTCTGCGCGAGGCTTCCAACTTCTTCATTAACGAGGTTGGTCGCGACTACATACCTGGCTACGAGAAGCTTATTGGCGTTAACATCATACAGAAACTGCACGATGAGTTTAGTGGCAACGACGAAGGTCTGCGCGAGAAACTCGGTCGCCTTGTACGTCATGCCGCGATACTTAACAAGCACCGCGACGTAGAGGTTAACAACGGTCCTAAGGTTCGTTCTACTATGTTTGTCATCTTGCCTGACTATGATGTCGACAAGGCTTTCCTCCAGAAGGTTGAAGACATTATTAAGAGTCTCACTCCTGAAGGCAGCATAAAGGTGTCAAGGGGTGGAAACAGCAACGAGATTGTGGTTATCACTCTCGAGACAATGCTTACCCCACGCTATTTACAATCGGTATACACACTCAAGCAGAACTACGACAAGCTCATGGCTTCTAAACAAGGCAAGGTTGCTCGATTCGAAACTCAGCTTGAGGACTATAAGGGATTCCTCCCTGCCAATAAGCAAACATGCGAGAAACTGGGATACTTGCCTTCGCTTTATGTAGCAACTGACGCAGAGAAAGTTGAAATAAACCAAATGCTTGAGGCTTTGGAGCACCCAGCAGGTCAGCAAACTGCCACAACAACTCAGACTACACAGAATGTTGGTCCTACAACTGGTGGCGGATGCCCACCTCCTCCACCACCAACACAGCAATACTATGTATATGCCAACAACCAACAGTCGGGTCCGTTTGATGTTGCTCAGCTTAAACAACAAGTTGCTGCCGGCACTCTTAACAAGCAGACATACGTATGGAAGGATGGTATGGCAGGATGGGCTGCAGCTGGTACTGTACCCGAGCTTGCTTGCATCTTCATGACAGGTACTCCTCCCCCACCGCCACCTCCAATGATGATGTAAACTCTCTGAAATAAAACATTATAGCAAAACATATAAAAAGCACTTAGAAATGGAAAGAAGAGCTATGTGTAAAAATGTTGGCGTGTGTTCACGCGCCAACAAAGTACAAATAATTACAGACGACGACCAGGAACTTAAATGTCCTGAGTGTGGCGAAGAGATGGAATTGGTGCCAACAACACCGCCACCACCTCCTCCAGGAAATAAATGGAAGAAGATTGCCATTGCAGCTGTAGCCATTGCTGCGATTGGTGGCGGAGCCTACTTTGGTCTGTCTTCTGGTGGCGATAACTCTAAGAAGGCTGCTGTCAAGGATACTGTTGCCACTCAGCCTGCCGATACTATCAAGCCTGTTGCTAAAGATTCTGTTAAAGCAGAGCCTACAGTTAATGAGCCTAAACCTGAAGTTGACAAGACAAAACCAGAGCCTAAGCCAGAACCTAAGCCTGAGCCCAAAACTTCTAAGCCTAAGTCATGGTCAAGCTATGCTTCATTCGACGGCACTACTATGACATTCAAGAAGGCTCACCGTATTCCAGGTACAAGCCGTGTAGCTCAACCTGGCGACAAGGTGCAAGGCAAATGGGTTGACGGTGAGGTTAATCTCGTACGTTGGTATCATGCCGATGGCTCACAGAGCGAGACTCTTACACACGAGTAAGACTCCCATCTCCCAACAAAGAGTAATACTTAACTTTACAAACACTCCGTATGAATAGACACTTCAATATCTTCTATAGGTTGCTAACCGTTATGCTGCTCGTTACGAGCAGCATAACGGCGCATGCCGAAAACTATACAACTCGACGGCTGCAAACAATAGACCAGACGTTGAAGCTAACTAAAAAGAACTACCATATACACCGAAGATACAACAGCTACGGTGAAGTGGAACACATCGGACTGGCACTATTTCCTACCAGTCTACCTTACGAGTTGCGCCCTTCGTGCGACTTTCTCGAACGCTACTTGCTTGAGGTTAACCTTACAAGCGGTACCGAGAACGCTCTTATTCTTGCGCAAAAGCCTGTATATTATAATGTAGGCAGTCCACGCACTGCTCTCAATATAGACAGTCTGTGCGACTTCAACATCAACGAGATTGAATATCATAAAAGTCGTGTAACGTGGAACAAGAACGGCAAGAAACTGCTTGAGATTGTATACGATCTCGACTGGCGCATGATGAGCGGATGCGATACACGCGAACTTGAACAGAACCTTATACGCAATCTTAAGCGTCATAAGGCATCTACATTCAATCCTCTGCCCGAATCGGGAACCTACATCATTGGTCCGGCTTTCAACAACAACCTCTATCTTGAGAACAATAGAGACGGCAACACACGTCAATATGTGTTCAACAAGAAACAAATGCCACACTCTGTGGCAAATCTTATGCTTGCCGACGATATGCCCAACGAGGCCTACGCCGACATTACATTCAGTCTATACGACAACACTCCAACAAATATCACGCTTAAATGGCGCGACGTTCTCAACTACTTCCGCAATGTTGAGCACTGCACTCCTTTCTTTGCCATTAAGAAGAAACAAGGCGACAATATAGAAGGACTGCTGTTGCTTGCAAACAAAAACGGCGGATACATGCATATGATTTCGGTTAGCATTACGCCCGACATCATAACCGACAATGGCAAGGGCACCTTCAAAGCCCGACTTACTGCCTACATCCCTATGCACAATGTTAAACAAGAATATTTAAATCTCACCGAATATGAAACATTACGCTAAACTCGTCATAGCTTTGTTTGCTATACTTTGCCCTACTGCGGGCTTTGCCCAAAAGGACTATGCAGCCGAAAAGGCTCTTATTACAAAGGTTAAACGCTCACCTGGCACATACGTATATGCAGAGGCTACATGCCGTACAGAGGAAGAAGCCAAGAGCATAGCCGAGGATGTTTTCCTACAGAACATAAACGAGTATGTTGCCTCACAGAAGAAACTGCGTGGTGCAAACAATATTGTGGTTAACAACCAAAAGGGATTGCAGCAGACCGTTACTATGCCACGTGGCTCAAATATGCACCGCGTTTTTATGTATGTAAAGAAAAACGACATCATTCCTGCCGACAACTCGGTTGTTCTTTCTAAGGAGGAAGTGGCTAAGACCGAGACTCCCGCACCTAAGGCAAACACTAAGACAGAGGCCAAGGTTGCCGCACCAACAGCCGATGTTACAACTCCGAAGGCAGATGTTGCCGAGGTAAAAGCTAAGTCTGCCCAACCTAAGACTGAGGTTGCTCAACCTAAGACCGAGGTTGCAGAAGCTAAAGCTGAACCAAAAGCTGAACCAAAAGCCGAAGTTAAAGCTGAAACCAAAGCCACTTCAACTGAGGTTGCAGCCTCAACATTAGAAAAGATTATACCAGAGAAGCCGCAAGCCATACCCGAAGCAGCCAAGAAGATGGCTACCTTTACTAATGTAAAGACAGCTGCTGTATGGCTTAAGGACATGAAAGCCAACGGCACTGTAACCGAATATAATAAGTATAACGCTGTAGCTGACAAGGAGGCTTATTGGCTCGTTATATACGATTCGCATGGCGATATAGCTGCTGTGCTTACAGATGGCAAGCAGCGTAGAAATGCTGCCACACAGAAGCCCGACCACGAGCGCAACTATCCCAACTGCGCTGCTCTCTGTGTTAAGTTTGCCAACAAATAAATATAGTATACATAATAACAATAACAACGATATCGCAATATGAAACACTTCTTTATGACAATACTGCTTGCCTTGGCAGTGTTCTCCACACCGGCATCAGCCATAAATGTTAAGGTTAACGCCGACCCTGGCATCAACGACAAGGCTGTTATAAGCCGTATAGAGCATAATCTCTCTGCGCTGCTTACCGAGATTAACAGCGCCAAGGATGCCGACCGACCGCTTAGCTATGAAGGTCTGAACGTTAGTGCTGCGGCTAAGGAAACCCTCAACACCCTATGGGTTGTGGCGCACTTCTATTGTTGCGACGACGAGGTTACCGACCGCCTATGGAACTTCCGCAAGAGTTATATGGTGCGCAGCATTCCTCTTATCATTGCTACAGACGGTGCCTATGGCGATGGCACATATCAGGAGGCTGTTGTAGAGTTTGACAAGACGGGCAATATATCCGACTTCCGTTTCTCTTTTGGATCGCAACTTGGCGAAACTCTTGAAAAATGTTCTAAGGGCGACCCAGTAGACACCGAGCGCAAACTTGAGATATTGTCTTGGTGCGACCGCTTGCGCACAGCTTACAACGAGCACAACTTGCCGTTTATGCAGAAGATATTCTCCGACAAGGCTCTTATTATTACCGGACGCGTGGTAGAAGAAACCAACAGAGAGTTTGGCACAAGCACACAGAAGATTGTATACAGCAAGCAGAATAAACGCCAGTATATGCGCAACCTTGCCAATTGCTTTAAGAACAACAAATGGATTGACGTACAGTTCGACGAGGTAGGCATCGATGGTATGGACGGTGGATGCGGCACTGTTACACGTTCGGATGTGAACAAGAACTTCTATGGCGTGCGCTTACATCAGAAGTGGCGTTCAAGCAACTATAGCGACGATGGCTATATCTTCTTGTTGTGGAACTTTACCAACAACGACAAACCGCAGATTGAGGTTCGCACATGGCAACCAGATATGCTTAATGGCAAGAAGCTCGATACCGATGAGGTATTCTCGTTGGGCGACTTCAACAACGACATTATGCAGGTTAAATAACCCTGCATTACATCACACACTGGATATAGCACAACTTAACAGTAGATAATGAACAGACATCTTTTTGTATCAATCGTTACACTCCTATCTGCATCTGCCCTTCAGGCTCAAACCATAGAATGTAAGAAACAAGGGGCGGCAAGTGCTGCCGACGTTCAATCTGGTACGGCTGCCGTGCGCTTTGTGTCTACACAGGGCGATTGGGTTATTACTCCCGAGACCAACGATAAGGCTCAGCCCGTTACACGCAAGGGCAACAAGTACATTTACGATTTCAGCACACAGCTTACAGCCAATCGTGAGAGCTCTTTCCAAATGGGACGCAAGGGCAGTGCTATTACCGAACGATGCGTTGCCAAAGGCTTGCGCTCGGGATTTCGCACAACATTCGAGCTTGAGGAGATTGCCGACACATTGCGCCGCATAGAGGTGCAACACGACGATAGTCCCGGTGGCTACTTTGTTGAAGGCAAGGCTTACGTAGAATTCTCTACTTCTATTAAAGACCTCAATATCGAGTCGGCTTGGCCTAAGACCGAGAAGGCTTCGGCTACGGGTGCGCGTATCGTGTCGTTTGTTATCGATGTGGCACAGCTTGACAAGATGTCTGCCGACCTTGCCAATGCACAGAAGGAGCTTGAGGCCTTGGGCGACGACTATCTCAACCCTAAGATGGACGAGCTCGACAATAAGATACAGAGTATTCAGGAACAGCTCGACCGCTATGCCGTTATTCATCTTGGAGGCAATGGCATTAAGGGTGTAGACATTCAGCTTGCCGGCATCAAGGCTAAGGAGAAGCGCCGCTATCCAGTTATTGCTCTTACCGATAGCTACGACGGTTTGATACAGCAGGCTAAGGATATGTGGGACCAGCGCTCACAGCATACCGATCCTGCCTTCTATGCCAAGATATGCGAAATATACGAAAAGGCGATAAGTCATAAGGATGCGCCCAAGGACAAGCTTGATGATTTGAAGTTTGAGCTTGACATGGTTAAGTCGATACGCAAGGACTTGTTCATGGCCGAGCGATTCAGTCAGGAAATTGAGCGTGCCAAGGCTCAGTATGGCAAAGACTCCGAACAAGTGTACAAGTTTCTTGGTGGCCGATATCGTGCATTAAGTATGGTTAACGACCGATTCCCCGAAGTAGAGGGTGTAGACAAGATGCGTGCCGAGGTGCTTGAGCAGATGAAGAGCCATCCTCTCGGAACCAATGCCGAGCAGGTAACAATAACAAGACATCGCCAGCACATAACTGGACGTGCCGTAAAGGGCGAGAACTTCATTCGCGACCTACATGGAATTGGCATCTTTGCAGTAGACAGTCCCAAAGAGGTTAAAAGCTCCACCAAGCGCATGCGTCTTGGAGCGGTAAAAGCCGACGGTACATTCGACTTCTATCTGCCTAAACCCGTAGAGTACATCTACTTTGACGGCGAGACTTATCCGCGCTCTATAACCAAGGAGACATCGGATATGGGCACTATAACGTTGGAATGCAAATAATAACTAACCAATTTATAATTACAAAAACAAAAACACTATGAAAAAGTTAACTTCATTAGCACTTATCGCAATGGCTATGCTCATTGCATTCCCAATTGCTGGCGTAGCAAAGGACAACAAGAAGAAAGAGAAAAAAGCTTACGAATGGAAGTGGGACGGAACCAAGAGTGGCAACGAGACTGTTGACGCCTACCTTATGTCGGTAGACAGTATCTGGAACAACATGAGCGAGTTCCACAAGATGGTTGACACATACCAATACAAAGAGGACACTCTTTACGTTAACGGCAAATACTATGTTCAGGCTTATATGAAGGACAATCAGGGCAATCTGCTTACACGCGGCGCCGTTAACTGGCAGTTTGTTAACTGCGGTATGCTTTCTGCCAACATCATCTCTCAGGCTGCCCTTGCTGCCATGCAGAGCGCCAATGCCACACTTGCTCTCCCAAATCTTGGCCTTAAGGCTCTATCGTTTGGCAAGTATGTAAAGGCTGGTCCGGTTATCTGTACTAAGGCTCCTAAGGAGATTGGCTTGATATGGAACATCCGCAAGCAGCAGATGAAGAGCTGGCGTGGCCTTAAGGCAGAGGCTATCGACGCTACTAAAGTATATCCTAATATGACCGCCGAGCAGAAGAAGCTCTACAACAAGTGTGTGTTTATTCGTGAGGTTAAGGAGACAGCTCCCGACTACCAGGAGATTAAGACTGTGCTCAGCGCCAAGAGCGAGGACGAGTTGAAGAAGGAGAGCCAGGCAAGCTTCGACAAGTTAGCTCAGAGCGTTATCCTTCCAGAAGAGGCTGGCAAGTCGCTTGACGACCTTAGCGACGACGCTATGAAGGAATACATGTAATGCTATATTAGAAGTTATAGAATTTAAAGAAGTTATAGAATTTAAAGAAGTTATAGAATTTAAAGCCGTATGTC
>ERZ1031719.871-NODE-871-length-10345-cov-4.782507_pt1 | contig 10345 bp, 8 predicted proteins | sample MGYA00516702_ERZ1031719 | MGnify/ENA primary metagenome ERZ1031719 (study PRJEB33719, sample SAMN04261227) | wastewater metagenome | biome: rural village; feature: human; material: feces | host: Homo sapiens | place: El Salvador | collected 2013-01-07 ...
TCATTCCTATGGCAACCTGGGAATGTAAAAGGCATTGGTAATTAGATAGTCACTGACCAGACAACTACGGCTGTTTGGTCAAACCATCCGTATCTATGCAAATTGTGGTTCAGATACTCAATATAAGGGTGTCTGCTCACAAGCCATCGACTTTAGCCGATGGTAGTTGACGGGAAGAGTAATCAAACGGGCAGTTGCCCGTTTTTTTATATCGTTATTATTGACAGAAAAACAAAAATATGTCACTAAAAGCGATTGACAATTATATCCCTAGGGGTTATAATGGGATAATGTCAAAAAGAATTGAGTTAAGACAAAAGGAGAAGATATACTATGAAAGTAAAAGATATCAACTTAAAAGACATGCAGGATATGTCAGAAATGGTGAAAAAAATTAAATATGTTGACGGAGAAGTCTTCGGCAACCTCTTCGGTGAAGAGAAAACTGTTAAGTACGGTGAATTTAAAGAGCATAAAAACCCCAATGAAAACTGGGTTTTCAATTTTGGCGGGTACAGCAAAGTGTATTCTACCGATTTTAACAATGCGTTGGCGGAAGTTGTAAAAGACATCGCCAACGACGGTGATAATCGTTGTTTCAAATTACGTTCACGGGCTTGTCCAAAAAACAAGAAACTGAACCGTAATTTTTATGATGAAGAAGACGTGGCAGACTACATCTGCTATAAATTGGATTTGGACCTCGACGAACTGTATGAATACCTTTTCGGCATAGATATATGGGAAAGTTACGGTCCTCGGTATGGTGAGTTTGATGATTTTTGGGAAGTAGCAAGTGAAGATGCGACGAATGACGTCTTTCAATATTTGTCCGAGTGTTCCTTCAACGTGTTGGGGGAACTGATTAGAAATATGTATCCGAATGTACACGTTTGTTTTTGGACGGAATATGACGGAATATAGTCTGAGTCTTTTTTAGAATAAAAATAACGGTCGAAACAGGGGCTTGTTTAAGCCTCTGTCCACGGGAGACGGTCTCCCCGTGCCGATGAGACAGACCAGGAGGAAACGATAAATTAGTGAAAGGGTGATTTTAAATGACCAGTAAGGCACAGTTGGATGCCAACCGCCGTTACAAGCGTAAACACCCCGAGCGTCAGTACTACGAACGCTGTCGATCGGCGTCGCTGATGTTTGCCCGTATGCGCACAGAAAAGGCTATGGAAGCCATTCAGACGGTTGGGGCTGACAAGTATCGGAAGGACTTGGAAAAACTCAGAGATGAGATTACAGAGCGTCTCAGGACATTGGAGGAAAATGAAATGAAAGTGAAAAAATTAACAAAAGAACAGGTTTTTACGGCACTGGTTGATAACGTTAGCGCTGAGGTTGAAAACAGAGGCGAGGAGACACAGGTAGTCTACAATCTCCATCTTAAGGAAGATGGTACAATCGTTGATTGCTGTCAAAAAGCCGACGCAGACTTCTCAGCCTGGATCCCGTATTGGGACTATGCAGACACGTTGGAAGAGTTTGAAGACATGGAAGATTTGTTTGACAGTGCTCATGAAAATATGAGTTGGGAACCATTTGCAGACGTTGTTGAAGACTTGACCGACCAGGCTAATGAATGGCTTGAAAAAATCGAACAGGAAAAAGAACAGGGAGATATGTGAAATGAAAAAATTAACAAAAGAACAAGTTTTTGAAGTATTGTGCGACACTTTTTGCACAGAGGTTGAAGGTCGAGACGATGAGACACGGTTAGTCTACGAACTCCTCGTTAATGAAGATGGCACGATTGCCGATAATATTCAAGAAGCTGACGCAAATTTCACGTCCTGGATTCCGTACTGGCGCTATGCAGACACGCCTGAAGAATTTAGGAAAACGGAGCATTTTGATAGCGCTCATGAAAGTATGGATTGGGAACCATTTGCAGACGTTGTCGAGGATTTAACCGACCAGGCTAATGAATGGCTCGAAAAGGTCGAACAGGAAAAAGAACAGGGGGATGCGTGAAATGAAAAAGTTAACGAAGGAACAAGTTTTCTCTGCATTGATGTTGCCAAACAGTGCAGAGGTTGTAGGTCGAGACGAGGATACACGGGTGGTCTACGACCTCTGTGTCAATGTAGACGGTACAATCGTCGATTGCTGGCAAGAAGCCGACATATGCTTCTCAGATGGGATTCCGTACTCGGCTTACGCAGATACATTGGAAGAGTTTAAAGAAATAGAAGATTTGTTTGACGGCACCTACGAAGATATGAGTTGGAAACCGTTTGCGGACGTTGTTGAAGAATTGACCGACTGGGCTAATGAATGGCTTGAAAATGTCGAACGGGACGAAGAAAATTGTGCTGAAGCGAAAAATCAGATAATCAGTTTTCTGATAGTGAACGATTACGGCACGGACGTTTTACTCAAGTATCTCGAAGACCTCGGGGATGTTTCGTGGCATCTCGTGTCTGATTTTGACATGTGGGTAAGGAAAAACAACATCAGCCCCAGCAAGCTTATGACATACAATCTGTGCGAATTTCACATTACTGATGCGATTTTCACGCTGACGGACGGCATGAATCTCAAAAATCTTGTTTCAATGTCTGAGGAAACGGGTAGGACCACGCTTAGCCGTCTAGTAGGGGAGGTTGCTTCGTATCAAATGAAGGCTCCGTGCGGGAATGTTGAAATTCAAAAGATAATCAACAATTTTAGATGATTCAAAGCGGGATTTTTCCCGCTTTTTCTCAAAATATATTGACGCATAGTAAAAATCATGTTAATATATAGACGTCAAGAAGGATTAACAGGAGGAATCATTGTTATGGAAAAAGCAGAAGAAACAAAAGTTGAATACAACGGCATTGAAATGGATGATACAAAATATCTTCTCATAGACCGCCATCTGGAAAAGGATGAATACAGTCCTGCATACGGTCTCGGCGATCCTGATCATGAGGACACATATCCTGTGCCGGCAAACTTCACGGAAGAAGAGCTTGTGAAGTGGTTCAAGGACACGCAGCGTGCATACGAAAAGAACGGAGAAGTCTATACGCAGGCTCTCTGCCCGATTGACAAAGACGGTTACGTAGCTGACCAGCTTGTCGAAACAATTGCACGCTTTGCTGTTGTTGCCGACAAAAATCATGAGGAAGTCACGGTCAGGGAGTTTGGCACGGCCTATGACGCTGAACGTTTTGCAGACGATTTGTCCGAGAAGGAATCTGATGCATTCATGAATGACGAGAAAAACGAGTATGATTACGAAGATTGTTATAATGGATCAAGCGTCAGAGTTGAAATCGTGACATACTTTGATTGAAATATGCGGCGAAACAATCTAGAAAGGATGCTTAAAATGGCTGAAATTTACTACAGGGTATTTGTACCGAATACCAACAAGAAAAAAATCTATGTCAAAGACTCTCTTGGCGGGTTTGACAGAAATACACTTGACCTTAACACAAAGAAGGCGGGCCTGGAACAGGCGATGTTTTCTGAAGATGAGATTAACCGTTATGGACTTGGGGAATGCTCACGTGAACATGTTGTGGGAAAAAAGGAGTTTATTGACGGAGTTTACAACAGATACAAAGATCACGAACAGCAGATGTTCGTTGTTTTTGCCACAGGCAGCAATTCACGGCAGTGCGTGTATGAAAATAAAGACGGCATGCTTGACGTTGCCGGTGTTGACAGCGATGTTTACAAGAATGAAAAGGTATGTTTTACCATTGACGAAATAAAGAATCTGAAGCTCGGAAGGAACAAGCGGGTGGCGATTAATTCTGAGGCTTATCGAATTATCTTGAATTATGATGAAACACAGTATAAACTTTCTGCACGTCACCGGTTGAGCAACCAACGGTACATGGACACCCACACGTACACTGTGGCGTATTCCCGGGCAAAGGCAGGGGCAAAGGCATTTGCTACGCTCAGCGGAAAGAAATTCGTAGAGTCAGTCGAGAACTTCGGAAAAGAGCGTTATATCAACGACCTTAAACAATTGCGAAAATGGATAGATGAAACGCTTGAAAAAATTGACAAATAGCAAAAAGGACGGCACGTTCCGTCTTTTTGTTTTCTTTCATATTGACAAAACCGACATTTAATGTTAATATATACATGAAATTAATTGAAGTAATTCGGGAGGAAAATATTATGGTTGAATTTTCAAAAAAAATTAATTTAGAAGATCTGCTCGAAAATTTCCGTGAACTTTCAGGCCTGCTGCGGGATTATGTGTACGAACAGGACAAGCATGACGTGGCAGACTGTCTGTTGCTGAAGAAAGTGCTTGAAAAGGCAGAATTTTTAAATGACGTTAAAAAAGAACTGAGTGAAGGTCGAAGCATCCCGTGCTATTATCAATCAGATGTTGCAAAAATGCTCGGCCGTAACAAACTTGAAGATGAGGAAAAAGAACTGCTGAATGAAATCAGGGAGGTAAAGGAAACGCCTGATTTAATCAAACAGTTTTATAATCAAAAATCTGAAGAATGCATTGTCATCAAGACGCACAATCATGAAATCTACCTTGATTTTGATAGAAACAGGCTTTCCTTCAACACAGAATTCTGTGGGGGCGATGACATTGACTCTGTATATTTGTCTGATGGAACAGATTATCTTGGTTGCTTTGAACCGAAAGCCTATGAGCATATCTCCGGTACGTTCAGTGATGATGTCATTGAATACGGCAATGAAGAATATCATTGGATTCCACAGCTTTCCATCAATCTTAAAAAACATGAGCTGACTGAAGAACTTCTGAAACGACTTCTCGTAAAGGGGCTTGAATTGCAGATTAACATACTGCCTCAGTATTATGATCAGTCGGCGTGTGAATTTGAAAAAATCGACTTTATACTGAAACAATTTGTAAACAGAAAAGATCACTGATATAATTAACTTGTACAGGTACAATTTTCCATATATCCTTTCATGACCCCCGTCAGAAATGGCGGGGGCTTTTTGCTATTTGTATTTCAAATCGTTTACAGAAAATGTATAATTAAGGTATCAGATTTCAAGAGGTGATTAAACATGTTCAAGTTAAAACGTTGGCTCGCATTGCTGGCAATCGGCATCATGGGGGGGATTGCATCCTTTGCGGGGACGGCAAAGGCAACATCGGTGTCGCATGTTATTGATTTAGACCACTTAAGAAGCGATGACGTGACAAATACTGCTCCCAAATTTCACCTGGAAACGAATCCGAGCGTGACAAAGGCACATCATGCAAGCGTTAAATTTTATGGCGGAAGCGACCACCATAAGGTCACCAATGCGACGGGAACCATGGCAAAGTACGGAAACGTCTATCATTGTGCAGGCGCTCAGAAAATTGTATTTTCATACGTCGGAACGTACAAGGGCGTCGGCGATGTCGGTGCAGTTGTTGAAGTCTTTAACACGATCAGTATGAAATTCTTCAATTGCGGGGATACTTTGGGCGCAGGTTTCGCTCTTGTCGGCAACGGCAGTGGCAATCGTGGACCGGAACTTGATTTTAAAATCACGCTGGTTAAGGCTAATACTCAACAGAGCATTGGCACAATTGACAACTCATATATAACTTTCGGGTCGCTTAACGCATACGAAGGGAACAACAGGGATTACAAGAACAGTAACTATTCTGAATGGTTCGGCGCATACGGTAATCGCGTATATGTCGCTCAAAAAGACGGAAAGCAAAACGTTGTTGATTTTCCTCAACACGCGGGCGTTGTCGGACGCAAAATAAACGGACAGTATCCTATAGGATGGAAAGACGACCCTTCGGATGTTACCAACAATTTCGTTTATAGTGGCGGTACTGTTGATTTTCATAACGGAATGAGCTTCGCATTGGGTACGTACAACATGAATTCCACATGGATGTCTCCGTTGTCCGTTCCAATAAAAACTTATGTCGCTGCACCAAAGAAAACAGTAGATTGCAAGGACGGCGATAAACAGGGATGGCATAACGCTGACGGCACCAATGTCCGTGAAGGACAGAACGTTGCATTTATGCTTGAGGAAAAAATGCCTCAAGCCAGTGTTGATATTTTAAAAACATATAATCAAGTTAAATTTTGGGATAACATTGATAAGGCTTTTGAAGTTACAAGCATTGAAGTAGACAATTGCAGCAGTGCTGATTACAAGAATTCTCTTTCAAACGGAACAGGCACAATTTCTGCCAAGGACTGGAAAGCAAAAGTAACTAAAAACAGTGACGGTTCGTCACATGTGGAAATAGATATGCAGAATTTAAACTGGGCAGGTTTTTATAACGGACGGTCTTTTAAAGCTCATATCAATACGAAAGTCAGACATGGTGCGTCACTGGGCAAACACGAAAACATTGGTCACGTTACGGTTAACGGGTATGATCAGTCAACGAACAAAGTGGGAGTCAATGTTATTAAAACCAACATACCTTCCCCGGAAAAAAGTGCAAGTGTAAGTCAGGTATCCTTTGACGGGAAGGAATTTACTTATGATGTGAAACAACAAGTGAACAGGTTTAATACTGACATTTTCGATAAATACTCGCAGATGTCCTTTGATGACAAGGTTCCCGACAGTCTTCAGGTTACAGACGTACAGATTCTCAAAGACGGCACTGACGTCACGGAACAGGTCGGTTCGGTCTACGGCAGAAACGGCAGAGGCTTCTACAACAACGAGCGGAATCATGTGCACTGTGACTTCAGTTCAGATTATCTTGACAAAATGTCTCTTGACGGAGAAACCTACACCATGCGGATTCACGTGAAGTACACGGCTCACAAGCTTCAATCACAGGAAACTGAAATAAAGAATTCGGCTGAAGTCCGTATCAATAATGACGGCCGGACTGCAAGTGCAACGGTGAAGGTGCCTGAAAATCAAACTGTTAATGGCCCTATTTTCAAGAAAATTTCAAATAAAAGTACATTTGACGGTACAAAGGACGAGACGGTCAGATATACGTTGATAACCAAGTACAGCAATAAATGGCATCCGTGGGGTTCGTCGTTCAAGGACAATATGCCCGACAACGCAACGCTCGACACGAATTCCATCAAAGTGACGTATTATGATCCGATGATAGGCGAACATCAAAATCTGAACGTGAACGACTACTTCACAAACAAATCCGACTCAAAGCATCTGGAACTGGTGATGAACAAGGGCGGAAGCACGGACAAGTTCATCAACTCGCAGGTCACAGTTACCTATAACATGACGATTCACGGCAACAGCTACTGGAGCGGAGGTTACAGTGACAAGCCGGGAACGAAGTACTATAATGCCGGAACAGGGAAAATCACAGTGCCTAATATCGCAACGTGGAAGGAAGGACAGGACGACAACGCACCAGTGCTGAAGGCGGAAGCGGACATGACAACTGACGCAAGGCCATCGTCTCTTCAGAAATCGGCAGCTCAGAGCACGTTCGATTACTCGAAGGAACAGACGTTAAGTTACACGCTGAGTGCAACATTCGGAAATCTTACCTATCCGAAAGGAGCGGTGCTGAGAGATGCCATGCCAGAAAACTGCACGCTTGACACAAATAGTATTCGCATGAAACTGACAGACCCGGCGGGAAAGACGTCGGACGTCAAGGCAAGCGACTACTTCACGGACAAGTCCGATTCAAAGCACATTGAGCTGATAATGAACAAGAACATGCAGGAATCCTCCATGCGCATGTTCATCAACTCGAAACTGACCGTAACCTATAACATGAAGATAAGCGGGAATGCTGACTGGTCGGACTACTATAACAGTACTGCACACCGCATTGACGTGCCGAATACCGCAACGTTCACGGACAGTGAGTCTCCGGACAAAACAACGCACAGTTCCACGGCTACGATCACGACACAGTGCCAGGAACCTTCCATCACGGCTTACATTGCACAGGATAACGGCAATTTCATGCAGGGTACGAAGAAAGTCCATTACAGTCGGAACAGCACGGACTTATCTGAAAAAGCCGTTACGACTGCATACAAAGTCGTCGTCGGCAATTACCGCAAAGTGTCCGTCTTGAGCGTTCTTGCAGCGTCTCCTGAAGGTTTCGACATTTCCCGTGTCGTAACACGAAACAGCATTTCAAACAATGCAGAGGCGAAATCACAGGACTACACGGGTACAGGTCTTGCATTGTCAGTAAGCGGAAACAGTGCACGGGCCGAGAAGACGAATGCCCAGTCACTTGTCGGCAAGTCCTTCACGATGATTGTCAAAACTGCACCAACAGTCCGCAACTGGCAGAAATACGCAAAGCTTGCCGGTAACACGGGTTCATACAGGGCAGGGCTTTCACTGACCTATAGATCAAGCGGAGGTGCCGATGGAAAAAACATCTATGCAAACACGGTAAGCGCCACGGTGCCGAATGTCTATGAATACAAGCCCCTTGCGTCAGTCAAGACGGCAGACGGTAAGCTGAAGTACTACGGCAAACTGAGCGGCCTTGCGGTCAGTGCGTCGAATCCTACAACATTCACATCGAATGCAGTTACGCTGAACGGCTCGTCAGTCGCTCTGCCGGGCGGAATCAAGACCAGTCAGTCTCAAAATATTGTAACGTCCCTCAATGCGGCAAACAAGGCAGAAGTCAAAGCAAACAATGACCTTGAAAATGCAGACAGAGCCGTTATTGTAACTGACAGCAAGCTTAACGCTGGTGAATCTGACACGGGTATCAAGACGGATTTCACACCGATGAACAATGGAAAAATCACCAAGGCCAACACGCTTTATCTTAACTCTTACGGACAGATTAATTACTATGATTATGACAACGGCAAGATTTCACGCAAGGTTCTTAACGAAGCATATGTGTTCAGTGCTAAATTCGACGAACCTCAGGCCAAGGGCGGATACGGAATCTATAATCCGAACTCGCTCAAAGCAGTATGCTACAATGACTTTGCAGACATTGCAGATAAATTCGCAACGGTGTTTACGGACAGAGACGGACTGACCGATGCGGGCTACATTGCAAAACACGGCAACGTCTATACAGAAAAACTTGACTTCACGTCAAAAACCGGCAATGCTGACATTTCAAACATTGATACGGTTCTTGGAAAGACAACGCTTAATGCAGCTGACCGAAACAGAAATCTGAAACAGACAGTGCTTGGAACAACAGGTGCTGATGAAACAGATCATGCGCTCAAACAGGCTCGTGAAAACGAACTTCATCTGACACCTCAGGCTCACTATCTGAATCTCGACTACAGGTTCAATCACAGGGGGCTGACCAATGGCAAACAGTTCCTTGTCAAAGCTGACAACAGATATCCTGCTTATAATACCAGTCAGACATTTGACAGCGGATATGACGGCGGTCACAGACTCTATCTCAGGGACTGGCTGAGAGACGGATCATACAGGACAAACTATTCATGCAACGGTTTCGGCAGTTTGAACAGAATGTCACTCAACGTGGACCAGTCAATCAGAATTTACGGCAGACGCTATCTTTCCAAGGAACACGGTTTCAACACTGGTGGCGAAATCAGCGTTCAGCCGGCAATGTCAGACAAGGACTACAACATCAAAGGCGGCAGTCAGTCTCTTCAGAACTGGCTCGGAAACTATTAGACAAAACAAGCACGCTCCGAGAAGATCGGAACGTGCTTGTTTTGTGTACAGTTGGCATATTTTTCAACACGTGATATAATCATGACGTTGCTACGCCTTTTCCGTGTGATACTGCAGCGGAAAGGAGGCGAACGTAATGGCTTCTTTTTTAGTCTTGTTTTTTTTCAAAACACTTTCCGGTGTTTTGGCAGGTCTGATTGTTGCGTGGGTAACATCTCGCAATGATGATAAGTAGCAACAGCCTGCAAGGGGGGGATGCTTTCGGATGGCATCCCTCTTTTTATATATGAAAAACGCACCTGTCGGATTCAGGTGCGTTTAATATTGACGAACATAATGACTGACGCCTTGTTTTTTTCACTTTGATTTTAACATGGAAAACTCTTTTACACAAGTAGTTTACTCTAATTAACAGAATTATTCCGTATTTATAAAAAAAGTCCCAACCGTGGTCCGCAGTGCGTTTCCGCCTTATGCGTGGTGGGCTCTTTCAATTACAGTATAACCAAAATAAAAAAATATTCAAGTGCTTTTTCTAAAAATGGAGTTTTTTATGCTGACGGATTTTCCAATCAACTTTGATGATACGAAGCTCATGGCGCAGGGATTCATCAACCAGGTGATCTACAGCTAGCAAACCGCCTAGCTTCTCTCGCAGGCCGAGGCACAAAGAAAACCGGAAATACCTTGTTTTGCTTTGAACGGTATTTTTTGTTGAGTGACAACGAAAATTTTGGAACATTGTCGTATCAAATATATGTATTAATCAAATGCT
>ERZ1031719.872-NODE-872-length-10327-cov-4.173189_pt1 | contig 10327 bp, 9 predicted proteins | sample MGYA00516702_ERZ1031719 | MGnify/ENA primary metagenome ERZ1031719 (study PRJEB33719, sample SAMN04261227) | wastewater metagenome | biome: rural village; feature: human; material: feces | host: Homo sapiens | place: El Salvador | collected 2013-01-07 ...
TGTTTCTTGACCCAGCTCGACGCGACGAGCATGGCGCCAAGACTGTGCTCATAGCATAATCGAGATATGCATTCCCGCCGGCGTATTTCCCTTCCGGATCACATGCTCGATCGTGTCCTGATACTTCTCCGGCTGCAGTTCCTTGTATTTTTCCTCAAACTTCTTCGGATATTTTCCCTTGTAACGCACCCGCCGCTTGTGCGGTGTCTGTGTCTCCTGTTCCATCCTTCTCTCCTACTCCCAGTCTTTTACCAGTTCTGTATTGTACTCCGACTGAATATTTTCGACGGCTTCTCCCGCCGCCCTCCGGTAAAAATAGATCCTGTCGTCATCGCTGTCATTTTTCCAGAATTGATATCCGTAGATGTAGCTTTCAAATATCTCCTCAAAGCTTCCATATTCCTTCTGCAGTCTCTGTGCAATCGGCAGACACTGGTCGAGACACTCCTCAAGGCTGATGTATCCACACTGATAGCACAGTCCTGTAATACGCATGATACGGACATAATCCCAGGCATCCACACCGCGCGTGTCCAGATGTCCGTACGCATCATAGCATACCCATGTCCGGCACTGCTCATCCTCCGGGATCTCACTGATGCTTATAATATCGACATAACCATTCTCGTCCATCGACAGATACCCTTTTTTCAGATAGGTTTCAAACGCATGGCGGTAGGACGCTCTGGTTCCTTTTTTCAGCATCTGGCTGATCGTGCGGGTCGCCGTTGTGCGGCTCGTAATGCCCCACCAGTCAGACAGATATTCCTTCACCTGCTCCTGATCCCAGTCCTTTTGCGAGTGACCGCCCAGTTCTCCGTATTCCCCGCTCTCAAACGGAACGTAGATCGCGTAGGCGTCTATGATCCAGCGCACGGTCGGATTGTCCCGCACATCCTCAAACGTCAGATCCGACTCCGCCTTTTTGGAATCATAGGACATCAGAAGACTGTCGGCATCCTGATTGTACGCCACGTAATGGGTTCCCCCATACGCGAACACCAGAGCAATCACGGCCGCGGCCACTGCCGTTCCTGCTATCATGCTGCGCAGTGCCAGGCGGATCTCCGGTGCGCCGTCTTTTTCCGAAAATGCATACGGAAAGTGTTCTACGTCAAACCAGATATCTGCCTCTCCGCCTGCCATATCCTGCACGTTTGCGGCATTCGCCGGCCGCACCGGATACATGGCACGCACCTCGCACTTTCGCCCCAGTTCATCGACAAACTCATACAGGTAATAGCTGGTCGCACCATTTTTCCCGGTTGTTATGACACGGGCAATTTTAGCGTGATATCGCTTTGCCTGCGCTCTTACTTTCTTCAGATAGCGGTACTCCATCACCTTGCTCAAAAGAAGGAGCAGTGTCATATAAAGCCCCGCCTCTCCCATCAGAAGCATCGTGCGCGCAGTGTCATGGGACGTATTAAACCGGTACGCAATCGCGTACAAAAATATGATTCCCCCCAGCGCAAGCGCCGCAAGCGGGATTGCCTGCAGGCGGCTGTAACGCCGGTACGCCTCCGACAGGTGCCACTCCGCCACCCAGACCCGCTCTTCCGGTTCTTCCATCTCCGCCGAACCGGCGATACTTTCGTCTGCGTATGCTGCGCCATCTGCATACGCTGCATCTTGTGCATATGCCGTCCGGCCCCAGGTCTGGTCTGCGGTGCGCTGTGCGGCACCCGCATATGCCCTGTTCCTGTTCCCCGGCGCGTTGATAATCTGCGTCATGAGAAAATAGCGGAGCGTTTTATCCGCTTTCCGCTGTATCAGCCAGATTCTAAGCCCAAGTATCCCGGCGATCACGGTAAGTATCAACACCAGCTGCAGATCGTCCTGCGGATTTAATGAGGTTAAGCTGTAGCGGAGTCCCGCGAAAATAATCCCCAACAGCGGAAGCAACAGCAGCAGAAGCACAATCTGCTCCACATTGGGCGCACTTTTCGCATTCACCGCATCTTCCTTCACTTCCACGCGGTACGTCTTGCGCGCTCTTCCTTCCTCCCTGCTTTTGAGCCGGATCAGATAACGGTCCGCCGCTTCCGTCTGTACCGTCTGCACCCATTTCCATCCGGGGCTGTCCGGCATATTTACATTCTCACTGTACTGCAGATTTCTGCAGACCGCCTTTTTGTCGCTGTGACATAATCCAACCGCCATGTTTCTCTCCTTATCAGAACATTCCCGCTTTTTCCGGAAAATATCCTGTTTCTTTCATATGTGCCATCCAAGGGATGGCTCAGATAAAATTGTAATCGATTGCCGCACATTTTACAACCGTTGGTATTTGCAAAATATGCCTCCCGACGTTATAATACAGCTGTTGTATCCAGAAACATTTACAGAACAGGGCACACATCAGCCCCGGAACGGAGAATCCCATGATAAAACTGATTGCCACCGATGTCGACGGGACACTGGTAAAAGACGGAACGATGCAGATCGATCACGAATACATGACTGTCATTAAGGAACTTGTCCAGAAAGGAATCATTTTTGCCGTCTGCTCCGGCAGACAGTTCATCAGCGAACGGAAGCTGTTTGCACCGGTCAAAGATCAGCTGCTCTACATCACGGACGGCGGCACGGTCGTGCGCACCCCGCAGGAGATTCTGATGGTTCACACGATGCCGCGCGATGTCTGGAGTGGTGCAGGAACAGATGCCGCACTGCGACTGCTTTGTCGCCACACCGGACTACTGTCTCGCCGAGGACGCCGGAAGCCGCATGTTCCACTGGCTGCGCGACTCCTACGGCTACGATATCAGAGAGGCCGAGCGCCTATCTGACATCCCGGAGCAGGACATCATCAAGTTCACCGTCTACCACAAATCTGCCTGTGAGGAAATGTGTGCGCCGCTCTTACCCCGGCATGGAAGGACAAGGCACAGCTTGCCGCCGCCGGCAAAGAGTGGATGGACTGCAATCCGCTCGGTGCGAACAAAGGTACCGCGATCGAGTTCGTGCAGAAGCATTTTGGCATTTCGCCGGAAGAGACCTGCACGTTCGGGGACAACTTAAACGACATCGAAATGCTGCAGAATGCCGGCAGGAGCTACGCGGTCGCCAACGCCAGAGAGGAAGTCATCGCCGCGGCAAAGGATACCTGTGCGCCCTACTGGGAGAATGGAGTCCTCCAGGTTCTGAAAACATTTTTATAACGAAAAAGAATCGTGTCCATCCAGCGGCAGTGCCCCGGCGTACACGGTTCTTTTTTATTTCTGTAGAAGTCCGCCGCCATATTGGATGCGGTTCCTGTCAATGAATTCTTTGGAACAAAATTTCTATTTTTCTTCATGCATGCCCCGGTCATCCATTTTCCTGTCTCTTTTGGCGTTCGACTGCGCGCCGCGGGTGTCCGCGGACAACGGACAAAGCGCCGGCTTTCTAGTCTCGCTAGGCAGACCGCTTCACAAAGTCCCGATCAGACCGCGCAATCCGAAACTCGGCGTCTGCCCGCATTCAAAACACGGCGGCAGACACCTCAGACAGTCGTTTGCGCGGTCCGGTTTTGCTCATCGGTCTGCCAAGCGAGACACAAAAGCCATCGAAAATGTCCGATTGCCCGCGAACATCCGTGGTGCACTGTCGAACCTCAAAAAGACAGGAATCATCGCCGATGGCCGGGGCATGCGTGTTAGAAAAATGAAATTTTGCGACAGAATGCGTTGACAGGAACCGCATCCAATATGCCAAGCCTTCCCAACACACAAAAAAAGAACTGTGTACGCCGTGCATCTGCCGCGGGACGTGCCACAGTTCTTTTTCGTTATATTAAATGTTTAACAGATCGCTGAATACCTTCAGGGCGCCGTCGGTCTCATGTGCAAGCACGCGCTTTGCCAGAACCTTTCCGAGCTGTACGCCTTCCTGGTCGAAGCTGTTCACATTCCACAGGAAGCCCTGGAACATAATCTTGTTCTCAAAGTGTGCCAGAAGTGCTCCGAGAGACTGCGGGTTCACCTGCTCACCGATGATGATGCTGGATGGACGTCCACCCTCGAAATTCTTGTTGCGGTTCTCGTCGGATTTGCCGCATGCGAATGCCACGATCTGAGCTGCAACATTTGCGCAGAGCTTCTGCTGGCTTGTGCTGTCCTGGATCACAACATCTGTGCCGATCTGGCTGTTCTTAAAGCCGACAAACTGAAGCGGTACGATGTCTGTGCCCTGATGCAGCAGCTGGTAGAACGAATGCTGTCCGTTCGTGCCAGGCTCGCCGAAGATCACCGGTCCTGTCGGGTAGTCTACCGGCTCACCGAAACGGTTCACCGACTTACCGTTGGACTCCATGTCAAGCTGCTGTAAATGTGCCGGGAAGCGGCTGAGTGCCTGTGAGTACGGAAGCACTGCCGTTGCCGGATAGCCCAGTACGTTGCGCTCGTAAACGCCAATCAGTGCATCGAGCATCTCCGGGTTCTTCAATACGTCTTTGTTTGCGGAAAGCTGATCCTCTGCAGCAGCTCCCTCGAGGAACTGTGCGAACACTTCCGGTCCGAACGCCAGGGATAATACGGCACCGCCGACTGCGGAAGTGGAGGAGAAACGTCCTCCGATATAGTCATCCATAAAGAATGCCGCAAGGTAATCATCACTCTTCGCTAACGGGGATGTCTCGCTCGTTACAGCAATCATATGCTTGGAAGGATCCAGTCCCGCTTTCTTTAACGCATCTTTTACGAAGGACTCGTTCGTCAGGGTCTCCAGTGTCGTACCGGACTTGGATACCAGTACGAAAATGGCATGCGCCACATCGGTGGAATTCAGCACTGCTGCAGCATCATCCGGGTCTACATTGCTGATGAACTTTGCCTCCATCTTGAACTTGCCGTTTTTCTTCGCCCAGTTCTCAAGTGCCAGATACATCGCACGCGGACCGAGGTCACTACCACCGATACCGATCTGAACAACTGTTGTGAACTTTTCTCCTGCCGCATTGGTGATCTCGCCGGAATGTACCTTGTTGGCAAAATCAGCGATTCTCTCCTGCTGCTCTACATAGAAGCTGCGCTTATCCACACCGTCTGCCGTCACAGCATCACCGAGCTGCCCGCGTGTCATGTGATGAAGCACCAGACGCTTCTCACCGGTGTTGATCACCTCACCATTGTAAAGTGCCTCAAACTTCTCCGCAAGCTGTGCTTCCTCAGCCAGCTTTACAAGTGCTGCAAGCACCTTATCATCCACCTGCTTGGCTGCATAGTTGTAAGAAAATCCGCCAGCCATCGGCACACTGTAATTCTTCACACGGTCAGCACCGTTCTCTCCGGACATTGCCTCGACAAGATTCACGCGTTCCATTTTGGAAAGCTCCTTGAAAGAAGCAAGGGTATCCAAGTTGTTCCAGGTAACCATAATAGATTCCTCCTATCTATTCTTGCACATATTCATATTTTATTGATCGTAGTGATTATACTATTAAATGATCTCAAGTTCAAGTAAAACGGCGGAGAGCCAACCGCTCTCCGCCGTATAATGATTTATTTTGCGGCAGCCGGATTCAGTTTCTTCGTGCGGATATCCTCCTGCAACATGGCGAGGAAGTCTTCCATGGATACCGTCGTAGACTGCTGCTCTCCGTGAAGTCTGTAGCTTACCGTCCGGTCTGCCACTTCGTTCTTGCCGAGAACCAGAAGATACGGAACTTTTTCCATCTGTGCCTCTCTGATCCGATAGCCCAGCTTCTCGTTTCTCTCATCGATCTCCACACGGATTCCGTTATCCTCAAGGTATTTGTATACCTCGTGAGAGTATGCATTTAACTCCTCATCCTCATTCTTGACCGGAAGGATCTTTGCCTGTACCGGTGCGAGCCAGAGCGGCAGGTTGCCTTTCGTCTCCTCCAGAATGTAAGCCATGAAACGATCCAGGGAACCAAGGATTGCTCTGTGAAGAACGACCGGTGTCTTCTTCGTTCCGTCACTGTCAATGTAGGTCAGGTTGAACTTCGCCGGCAGGCAGAAATCCAGCTGGCAGGTGGAAAGCGTGTATTCGTTGCCAATTGCCGGTTTTACGTTGACATCCAGCTTCGGACCGTAGAATGCCGCCTCGCCGATCTCCTCTGTATACTCGATGCCGATATCGTTTAATACCTTTCGGAGTGCATTCTCCGCCATATCCCACATAGCGTCATCGTCGTGATATTTCACCTTGTCCGCCGGGTCTCTTAAGGACAGTACACAGCGGTAATCGGTGATATTGAAGTCTTTGTAGGTGTCAAAAATCAGAGCCACCACGCTGGCGAACTCAGACTCGATCTGCTCCGGTGTTACGAACAGGTGCGCGTCGTTCTGGCAGAAATGTCTTCCTCTCTCAATACCCTTTAACGTACCGCTCGCCTCGAAACGGAAGTCGTGTGCGATCTCACCGATACGGATCGGCAGATCTTTGTAGGAGTGCATTCTGTTTGCATAGATCATCATGTGGTGCGGGCAGTTCATCGGACGAAGGACAAAGGACTCTCCCTCCATCTCCATTGCCGGGAACATGTTCTCCTTATAATGATCCCAGTGACCGGAAGTCTTGTACAGACCAACCGTGCCGACACACGGTGTCATAACGTGCAGATAACCGAGCTTTCTCTCTTTTGCCTTGATATAATTCTCAAGCTCCTGCCATACGGTATAGCCCTTCGGAAGGAACATCGGCAGTCCGCGTCCTACCAGATCGTCGGACATAAACAGCTGCATCTCCTTGCCGATCTTTCTGTGATCGCGCTCCTTTGCCTCCTCCAAAAGCTTCAGATGTGCCTCCAGCTCCTCGGCTGTCGGGAAACATACACCGTAAATACGCTGCATCACGTGGTTGTTCGCATCGCCCTTCCAGTACACGCCGGAATATTTTACCAGCTTGAAATTCTTGCAGAGCTTTGTATTGTCCACGTGCGGTCCGCGGCAAAGATCTGTAAAATCGCCCTGGTCGTAGACGGAGATCGTTCCGTCCTCCAGATCGCTGATCAGATCCAGCTTGTACTCGTCGTTCTTAAAAAGCTCTAATGCCTCTGCCTTTGAGATCTCACGTCTGTAGATCTTCTTGCCCTCTTTGCAGATCTTCTTCATCTCTTTTTCGATCGCCGCGATCACATCATCGTTGACTGCGTTATCGCCAAGATCGATATCATAATAAAATCCTTCCTTTACGACCGGGCCTACCCAGAACTTTGCTTCCGGGTATAAGTGCTTGACTGCCTGTGCCATCACATGCGCGCAGGAATGATTGAGTGTGTTCAGTCTCTCATCTGCTTTAAAATCTACCATTTTCTTCCTCCTTGTTCTGCGCCCGGATGCTTTTTCCGGACGAAAAAAATCCCCCATACAGACCTGTGCCTGTATGAGGGACGAATATACTGTATCCGCGGTTCCACCCTGCTTATTCCCGTAAAACCATGCCGGACTGCCGGATCCTCTCGGATCACGCATCCCACTGTCGGGAAATCACTCGTTTGATGATAACGGAATCACCGGACCGGATTAGGGCCGCTCAGAGGTGGTCTTCCCAGGGCTTTCTTCCAAGATGCTTCCACCGTATGCATCTCTCTCTGTAGGGTGCCGCACTGGTACTCTTCTCTTCTTCGCGCTGCTTTAGATTCTATTTCAAAAAATCAGAACTGTCAAGGTGTTTGCAGCGAATTTCCAAAAACAATCTGCTTTCCCCCCTGCAAAGTGGCTTACCGTCCGCTCATTGCAGCGCCGCCGCCCAGATCAGCCCGGTCAGCTCATCCGCCGCAAACAACACTTTTTGCATCTCGTGCACCGGTTCCACATCGATCGTCGTTCCTCAGCCGACCGATGCTTCCACAATCTCGTACTGCATCAGCTCGTATTTCAATCTGCTTCCTTCCATAATCTCCGCCGGAAGCAGTGCCCGCGCCACAAGCTTCAAATCTTCTGACGGGATATCCGTTCTTCTTAAGTTCGCGTAGTCTCCATCGATCGAGACCACTTCATAATACCATGTCTCCATTGTTCTCTCCTTTGTAACCTCTTTCTATTCCGCATCCCGCGCCGCTGTTAAAACCGCAGACCGCATTTCGGGCAGAATTCATAATCCTCCGTGGTCGTAAAACCACAATTTCTGCACTGTTTTGTAGTATTCCAGCCGTTTCCACGATTCCCCGGATGCACCGGACGCAAATGTTGTGGCAGAATCTCGACATCCCCGCCGCGCGCAATCCGTTTTCCAATCTCCGCGTCCAGCTCATAGAGCGCATTGCAGCAACTCGCCTGCACATAGTAGTGTCTGTTCCATTTTATACAGGGGATAAAGAAAAGCGAAAGTACGGTGTATGTCATGAACACCTGATATCTGCCGTAAGCTCCGCAGGCACCGCAGGTCATCATCTGGTGAAAATCAAAATCTTTTCTGCCGTCCGTAATTCCCATAATAAAAAACATGTGTCCTCACGCTCCGTTCTCTTGCCGTTTGTTATCTGTTATTATAGACATATCCATCGATTGTTACAACGATAATCTTGCAAAACCGTCCGGATGATATACCTCGCTCATTGCGCCTGGATTTCATGTGGGTTCCACCCGGGTTCCGCTTGGATTTCGTTCGGATTTCATGCAGATTCCGCCTGGCTTCCGCTTGGATTTCGTTTGGATTTCGACAAATAGCGACATTTTTATTGACATCTTTTTTGCCCCGTCCTAAAATAGCCTTAATAAAAGGGAGTAGTTTTCATCTTCGGATGCGCCAGACGCTGCGCGCAGAAGCTGAAATAATAATCGTCATCACGCCGCAAGGCCGGTTATTATTGTAAGTAACGAGACTTTTATCACTCATTTTTGATGCGATAAAGGTCTTTTTTTATACCCATTTCTTTGTCGCAGGAAAGGAACACGTATGGAATATGTATTGTTACTCATCGGTTTTGTACTCTTAGTCAAGGGCGCGGATTTCTTTGTGGAGGGAAGTTCCTCGCTTGCCAAAATCCTAAAGGTGCCCAGCGTCATCATCGGTCTTACGATTGTTGCCATGGGAACCAGCGCTCCGGAGGCGTCCGTCAGCATCAACGCGGCGCTTGGCGGCAGCAACGATATCGCCATCAGCAATGTCGTTGGATCGAATATATTCAACGGTCTGGTTGTGGTCGGAATCTGCGCCTTTTTGTCCGGCTTTCAGACGAACGCGGAAATCTTAAAGCGGGACATGCCCGTCAATATTCTGGTCACGCTGATTCTGTGCCTCATGTTTCTCGACGGAACGCTCGGCCGCGTCGAAGGTTTTCTTCTTCTGGCAGGAATGGTTCTCTACATCACATGCATGATCCGTTCCGCCCTACGCAACCGTGAGGAAGGCGAGGTCTGTAAGGTATTACCGCTTCCGAAAAGTATTCTCTTTATGGGCGGCGGACTTGCCGCTGTCATCTTCGGTGGCGATCTGGTCGTCGACAACGCCTGCATCATCGCCGCAAACTTCGGTGTCAGCCAGAATTTTATCGGATTGACCATCATCGCCATCGGCACTTCCCTGCCGGAGCTCGTCACCTCGATTGTGGCAACCAGAAAAGGAGACAGCGGTCTGGCGCTCGGCAATGCGGTCGGATCGAATCTCTTCAATATCCTGTTTATCCTCGGCATGTCCGCTGCCATCTCGCCGCTTCACGTACTCGGCGAATCTGTGATCGACTGCGTCCTGCTTCTCTGCAGCGGTATCCTGCTGTTTGTTTTCGCGAGAACCAAACGATCCATGAGCCGTGCGGAGGGCGCCGTCTGCGTGTTATTATACGTCGCCTACACGGCATATCTCTTTGTAAGATAAGAACATCGTTTCCTCTTACTCGAAGGAATTGTCGCAATAAGCATATCGCGCTTTGCTTTGATAAGTAATATTATTAGAAGATCACACCGTGGGATTTCAGCTGGAAATTCAGATGGATATTCGGTTCAAAAAATGTGGCATTTCTAACCAGCCGAATGTTTGCATCCTCGATGATCCGTGTCTTTCCAAGTTTGGAGCACTCCACGGACTGTGTCCGCAAATCATGAGACAATTTAAGAACTTTCGTGTGGCGCTTTTAGCCGCAGACAACAGATGGCAAATGCCATCTTTATGTCTGAATAAAACATAATCGCGCGAAGCCGATGTCTGAGTTGCCATCTGCCTTATTTTCAATAGCAGATGGCAGCGAGTTTCGGTTCGCGCGATTTTATAGTGTCTGTGAAGCAGCGGCATTAGCCGCCACTAGAAAGTTCGCCCATTGTCTCTGATTTGTCGGACACACTCCGGGAGTGTTCAAACGTGGAAGAGACACGGAATCCGATGCAGACATTCAGCCGGAAGAAATGCTCACATTTTTCTCCAACGAATATTCCATCTGCAT
>ERZ1031719.877-NODE-877-length-10271-cov-5.455560_pt1 | contig 10271 bp, 8 predicted proteins | sample MGYA00516702_ERZ1031719 | MGnify/ENA primary metagenome ERZ1031719 (study PRJEB33719, sample SAMN04261227) | wastewater metagenome | biome: rural village; feature: human; material: feces | host: Homo sapiens | place: El Salvador | collected 2013-01-07 ...
CTACGACCGGTGCTGCCACGATGGAGCCAAGGGATACGATGTGCTTCCACTTGAAGATGGCAAGCCATACCAGGAAGGCCGCCAGCACTGCCGGAGCACAGATATAGGCGAAGGCTCCTACGCCGCAGGCGACGCCCTTGCCGCTCTTGAACTTCAGGAAAACGGACCAGTCATTGCCGACGATCGCAAAGATCGCACACGCAAGTACCAGCGTTGGATCCGGCATCCCCAGATGCACCGCAAGAAATCCCTTCAAAAAGTCGCAGATAAAGACGGAAAGACCAGCGACGGCGCCCAGCTCACGATATGCATTCGTCGCTCCGATATTGCCGCTCCCCACCTTTTTCAGATTCACACCATAAAAAACACGGCCAATCATATATCCGCTTGGTATCGCGCCGATAAAGTACGCCAGCACGATCCAAACTATGCCATCCATCACGCCTCTTCACCATCCTTCTTGCTTCGTACCACGATGCGGATCGGCGTACCTTCGAAGCTGAAGGACTCACGCAGCCGGTTTTCGATGAAACGGACATAAGAGAAATGAATCAGGTTCGCATCATTGACGAACATGACGAACGTCGGCGGACGGATCCCCACCTGCGTCATGTAGTAGATCTTCGCCACGCGGCCGGAATGTGCCGGCGGCGGATTCACCATCTTCGCATCCTCCAAAAGGTCATTCAGGACAGATGTCGGGATACGCAGACTCTGCTGCTCAGCCACATTGTAGATCATATCCCCGAGACGATGGATGCGCTGCTTCGTCAGCGCCGAGCCGAAGAGCATCGGCACATAGGACGCAAATGGCAGACCATTCTTGATCTCCTTCTCGAATTCCACCATCGTATTCGTCTCTTTGGCGACCGCATCCCATTTGTTCACGAAAAGGAGCAGCCCCTTCCCTGCCTCGTGGATGTAGCCGATGATCTTCTTATCCTGCTCCGTCAGCTTATCGACCGCATCCAGTACGAAGATCGCCACATCACAGTTATCGATGGCACGGATAGAACGGATGACACTATATTTTTCCAGCGGCTCATCGATCTTGCTCTTCTTTCTCATGCCCGCTGTATCGACCAGGATGAAGGTCTTTCCCTTGTAGGTCCAGAGAGAATCGACCGCATCTCGCGTCGTCCCCATTTCATCCGCCACGAGCGAGCGTTCATAGCCCAGAAGCGAATTGATCAGGGTGGACTTCCCGACATTCGGGCGCCCTACGATGGCCGTGCGAATGATATCTTCCGACTCCTCCTCTGTCTGCTCCGGGAAGCCTTCCGTGATGCGATCCAGAAGCTCGCCGAAAGAGAGACGGTTCACTGCGGAGATCCCGATCGGATCCCCCAGCCCCAGCGAATAGAATTCGTATACATCCATCTCCTGATTCTCGCTGTCCACTTTATTGACAGCCACGACGACCGGCTTCCCCGTGCGGCGCAGGATCCCGGCGATGATCTCATCATCCGACGTCAGTCCGGCGCGTGCATCAAGGACGAAGAGGATCACATCCGCCTCTTCCATCGCCAGCTCTGCCTGCTGGCGGATGCCGCTCAAGATCTGGTCTTTTTCATTTCTAAACTCGATACCGCCGGTATCGATCAGCGTGAATTCACGGTTCAGCCATTTCACATCACAATAGATGCGGTCACGGGTGACGCCCGGGATATCTTCTACGATGGACACGCGACGCTGCGCCAGCCCATTGATCAAGGTCGATTTGCCAACATTCGGCCGCCCGACGATGGCTACGAGAGGTTTACTCATGAGCCCATTCCTTTCTATTTCTATGGAAATCATTGATTAACCAGGGAGCATGCTGCCTGCCGGTTTCTAAGAACCGGCCATTCCAAAAGATAGAAGCAACACTTCCCCATTTTCACTGTAAATAAAATTGTATGATAGCAAGGAGGCAAAGTCAAGTGATCCTCCGCTTTTCACTTCCTGCCGTCCCATGATCCCTGTAAAGTCACAGGGGCTATAGCGGTGTCTTATGAGATGTCCTATCCGGACCAATAAAAAACCGCATTGCGCTTCTCGCAATGCGGTTTTTATCATTTTCTCTTATTCAGCATCATGAGCCGGTGCTTCGACGAGGGAGAAGGAGATTCTTCTGCGAGCTTCGTCGATGTTGATGATCTTGACTTTCAGATCATCGCCGACCTGGCAGATGTCGCCCGGTTTCTTGTTGTGGTCATCGGTCATTTCATTGATGTGGAGCAGACCGGTGAGACCGTCTTCGAGTTCAACGATAACGCCGAATTCCAGGATCTTGACGACTTTAGCGTCTACGATGTCATCAGCAGCGTGGTTGGTGACAGCGGTTTCCCATGGATTCGGGAGGCAGTCTTTGTGAGAGAAGGAGATTCTCTGTTTTTCACGATCGAAGGATTTGATCTTGACGTCAATAACCTGATCCGGTTTAAGGACGTCTTCCACTTTGCCGATCTTCTTCCAGGAGATGTCGGAGATGTGGAGCAGGCCTTCTACGCCATTGATGCCGATGAAAGCACCGTATGGCATGATCTTCTTGACAGTGCCCTGAAGAACGTCGCCGTTTTCATAAGCAGCTTCGATTTCATCCATTTCATTGTTTCTGGCATCTTCCAGTACTGCTTTGCGGGAGAGAACCAGTCTATTCTTAGCGCGGTCGACTTCGAGGATCTTAGCGGGGAATTTCTGTCCGACAAGATTCTGCAGGGAGTGAACGAAGCGCAGGTCGCCCTGAGACAGCGGAATGAAGCCGCGGAGGGACTTCAGCTGAACGAGCAGACCAACTTTGATAGCTTCGATGCCTTCGCATTCGACAGCTTCGCCTTTTTCGAAAGCTTCTTCGACAACGTCCCAGTCAGCGAGACGATCGACTTTGATCTTGGATACGTAAATGGTGCTGTCTTCTTTGACACCGCTGACGATCTGTACACGAAGTTTGTCGCCAACTTTGAGTACGTCTTTCAGAGATGCTGGTGCCGGGAATGCATATTCATGAGCCTGCAGTACAGCTTCTGTTTTGTAGCCGAAGGAAATATAGGCTTTGTCGTCGAGTACGTCGACAACTTCCCCTTCTACTACACTGCCTTTATGCACGTCCAGGTTCATTTCTTCCTGTTCCAGCATTTCTTTCATGTTTTCCATAATAAAAACTACCTCCTCTATGATCCAGTCCGGTGTGGATGCACCGGCGGTGATGCCAATCTTGTCCCGGGTTTGGAACCATTCAGATTTTAGTTCCTCTGCCGTTTCGATATGATGAACGCAGGCGCCTTCGCTCCTGCATACGTCTGCCAGTCGGCTGGTATTAGCGCTGTTGCGCCCGCCGATGACAATCATCACATCTACTTTCCTCGCCAGCTCACGCGCCGCCTGCTGTCGCTGCATGGTCGCATCACAAATGGATTTGTGAAGAAACACATGCGGGATCCGTTGCCGGATCGCCTGCACCAGCTGGTCAGCCAAAGCCACCGAAAATGTGGTCTGCGTGACGATATGCGCCTCTTCCATGTCTGGAAGCTGGTCTACATCTTCGAGGGTTTCTACCTGGAAGGAATGACCCACTGCCCACTCCGCTACGCTCTTCATTTCCGGGTGCTTCTTTTCACCGATGAGTACGACGGTCTTTCCATCAGCCACGAGGTCTTTGGTGATCTCCTGGTTCCTTTTGACGAAAGGGCACGTCGCGTCCATTAGGGCCAGATTTTTGCACTTGAGTTTATTATAGCACGAAGGACCCACTCCGTGCGAGCGAATTATTACAGTTTCATCTGTCAAAGTGTCCAGATCGTCCACCGGATAGACGCCTTTTTCAGAAAGCCTTCCGACCACCTGCGGGTTATGAATGATGGGACCGTAGGTAACGGCTTTAATGCCCGAATTTGCCGCATTTTCCGCGATTTTCATGGCTCTTTTCACGCCGTAGCAAAAGCCCATCACTTTCGATTTATAGATTTCCATGATTTTGATTCTCAATTGAAGCGCCCGCTATAGAGCAGACATTATGTTTGAAATAGAAAAGTTCAATAGCAAGATAAGGTTCCGGGTTCAGGGTTCGCCCATGGGGCGGCTCGCCCCTTGATTACGTTTGAAAGCCTCGATTGAATGAGAAATGAGAAATGCGAAATGGTTGTGCCATGAGCTGGCATTCCAGTCACTAGTCACTTGAGACTCCTAATCCCTAGTCACCAGAAGACTCTAATCCCTAATCCCTAGGGAAACGCTGATTTTCGCAAAGCCTCATCCGAATACACGGAAATCGCCCCTATTCCCCCCGCTTTCCTTACTCTCCATCGGTTCCTTTGCGGAACATGGTGGTGAACTTGCTGTCGTAAAGCTTGGAAAGTTCATAATCGGTATCAAGGACCTTGCCGACGACGATCATGGCCTGACGGACGACGCCTGCCTGATGGAGAATGTCTGCGATGGTATCAATGGTGCCGCGGAAAATACGCTGGTCAGGCCAGGTCGCTCTGGCTACGATAGCGACCGGGGTATCGCCCGGATAGCCGCCCTCTTTCAGTGTCGCCATGACCTGATCGATCGCCTGAACAGAGAGGAAAATGCACATGGTCGCCTGATGTGCGGCAAGAAGCGCCAGCTTTTCCTTCGGCGGGACCGGTGTGCGGCCTTCCATACGGGTGATGATGACGGTCTGAGAAATGCTCGGCAGGGTATATTCCTGTTTCAATGCAGCTGCTGTCGCAAGGAAGGAGCTGACGCCCGGAACGACACAAAACTGATCTTCTTTGATCCCTGCTGCGCGCAGACCGTCCATCTGTTCCTGGATCGCACCGTAAATGGCTGGATCGCCGGTGTGCACACGAGCCACCATTTTGCCTGCTTTGAGCGCCTCGATCTCCACCTTCAGCACTTCATCCAGATTCATGGTCGCACTGTTGTAGATCTCTGCATCTTTTCTGCCGTACTTCAGGATCTCCGGATTCACAAGAGAGCCGGCGTAGATGATGACATCCGCCTCTGCGATGAGACGCTGTCCCTTCACCGTGATGAGCTCAGGATCTCCGGGGCCTGCGCCGATGAAATACAATTTTCCCATAATAACTTCCTCCTCAATGTTTGATTGCTGTAAATATGAAAATGGGGCTCATCGGATCATAGAGATGATACCGTCCCAGTTTTCTCAGTCGATTGATCTGCATTTCGAAGCCTTCCAGCTCGAAAGGACGATCCGCGAATTCCTTCACCACTTCACCCGTCGTTTCCACGGTGACAGCGGTAAGGATGATGCGTCCGCCCGGAGAGAGCAGCGCTTCACATCGATCCAGGATCTCATGCATATTTCCGGAAGACCCGCCGATGATGATCACATCCATCTTCGGCAGCCCTTCCATCGCCTCCGGCGCTGTACCGGCTATGGTATGGATATTCCGGCAGCCGAACTTTTCCGCATTTTTCCGGATCAGCTCGATCCCCTCCGGATTTCTTTCTATCGAATACACAGCCCCCTTGGGGCAGCAGAGCGCTGCCTCGATGGATAGAGAGCCTGTCCCTGCACCGATGTCAGCCACTATATCGCCCGACTGAATGGCGGCCTTCACCATGACCATCGCACGGATCTCAGCCTTTGTCATCGGTACCTTTCCCCGAATAAACTCCTCATCTTTGATGCCAAACTGCATTTATCCCATCACCACCATGACTGATTCACCATAGCCTTCCAGATGCGACAATTCCTCAAGAGTCGAATCCGAAAGATGCTGATTCTCATATGAAATATGCTCGGCTGCGGCAGCGCGCGTCTCCTTCGGCCAGCCCTTGTCCATCAGATATCTCGCGATATAGGCCGGATCATGCTCATGATCCGTCAGAAAGGCGAGCTTTCGTCCGGGCATATAAGACGTATCCTTCTCTTCCGGCACACGTCCATGGAAAGACAGCCACAGCGCTCCCTGCCAGGGCTCTTTGACAAGAGCGAAGCAGGCCTGCACCGAAGAAATCCCCGGGATCACCTCGATCGGATGCTCCGGGAACCGCTTCTTGAGCCACGGAAGCAGACTGTAATAGCCCGGATCCCCGCTCACCATGACGACGACATCATCCTTCTTAAGCGCCTCCTCCAGCCAGTCCGCCAGCAAAGAGAGCTTGCCTGTCACCGGATATGTTTCCTGAGAAGGCTTCGCATAGTCAGAAAGCGCGCGGCGGCCGCCCACGAGGTAGCGAGCCCCCTCGATAGCTTTCTGCGCCTTCGGCAGGATATAGTCCGGATCTCCCGGCCCGATCCCCGCTACGATCAATGTATGCTCCATTGTTCCTCCTCCAGAATCTCCTTCGCATGGCTGCTGACTGCCTGCACCGTGCCATCCATCGCCGCAAAAATCACGCCGACTCTGGCCTTACCGAAAATATAGCGTTCCGAGCGCACCTGCGCCCTCTCCGCCATCTGCTGGTAAATCATATCCAGCCCTTCACGATGCACAACCGCTGCCGCGCCATCCGTCGTCGTGCAGCACATGATCTCCCGCACCGTATCTGTCGATGCCCCATTCATGGCCGCATACGCCGCCATCGTCTCCATACGACCGTCACTATTGCGATTGTACGTATGGAAGCTGCCTGACGCCACCTTGACCAGCTTTCCCATATGGCCGATGAGCAGCATCTTTTGGAAACCGCCTGCGATGCACTGCTCCATCATGAAGCCGATGTAATTGCTCGTCTCGATGATCGCATCCGCTGGAATACCCACGATCTACGCCGCCGTCTCACCGATACGGCCGGGACACAGGTCCGCCGTGCGGATCCCGCTCGCATAGACCACCGGCACTTGCGGCGCCAGCGATTTCTTGTACGCCTCCTCACTCATCGGCTTCACGATCCCCGTCGTTCCGAGGACCGAGATCCCGCCGACGATACCCAGCGAAGGATTCAGCGTCTGCTTTGCCAGCTCCTCCCCCTTCGGGATAGAAACCGTCACGATACAGCCATGATCCTTACCGATGAGCTCCTCATACACATAACGCAGCATGATCTGTGGGCCCGGATTGATGGCGGGTCGTCCCACCTTCACCTGCAGCCCCGGCTTCGTCACCGTACCGACGCCCTTCCCCGCACGGAGCGTAAGCCCCGGCGTATCCACCAGCTCTACGGTCACGACGATCGGCGTCCCATGTGTACAGTCCAGGTCATCGCCCGCATCCTTAAGGCAAGTCGCGATGCCCGTCCGCCCATGCGCCTCGGCCGACTCCACCGGGATCGTGAGCTCCGTGCGTTGCGGCGAAAGGACCGTCACCTGCTTTGGAAATTCTCCTCGCATAGCCAGGATCGCTGCCTTCATCGCCCCCGTCGCCGTTGCGCCGGTGGTATGCCCTTCCCGGAGCGTCTTCGCCATCATTTCCTCTGCGTTCATAACTCCTCCCATACATAAAGGTTCAACGGGTTCATTCGGTTCACGGTGCAAAGCAAATGCGACGCCGCACCATTCAAAGCTGAGCCTCGTTACACCTGCGAAATCCTCTGCCCGCAGAGCCTGCTTATCTGTAATTCACAAACTGCAGATCCGCCGGAATGTCCTGCTGCTTCAGAAACTGGATGCACTCCTGCAGGCAATCCTTATCCTTGCTCGATACACGCACCTCATCCCCATTGATCTTAGCAGCGACCTTGATCTTCGAAGCCTTCACACGCTTCACGATATCCTTCGCCATATCCGAAGAGATCCCGTTCTGCAGCGAGAGTACCTGACGGACCGTCCCGCCGGCTGCCGCTTCCTTCTTCTCTTCCTTCAGATTCTTGAGGGAGATCCCGCGCTTCACGAGCTTCCCATGAATGATATCCTTCACCAGCTTCAGCTTGAAATCATCATCGCCGATCAGCGTGATCTTATCCTCATCGAGAGTGACCGAGCTCTTGCTGCCCTTGAAATCATAGCGCGTGCCGATCTCCTTGGACGCCTGATTCACAGCATTCGCCGCTTCCTGCAGATCCGTGCGGCATACCACGTCGAATGAATAATCTTTTGCCATTATAGACCTCCTTGGGGGTTGTAGTGACTTTGTGACTAGTGACTGGGGACGAGAGAGACTGGGAATCGAATGAGAGCCTTCCCCGATGAGCAATATATGAATACCGCTTCCTCATCCTTCTTTTTTACATACCCTATTATTGTACCATACTTTCGTATGAAATTTGAAAATTTCTGAAAATTTCAATTCAGCCATGCTAAGAAGACGCTGATTAAATCATTGCCAGATTTTACTCTTGAAACTTTATACAAGGCAGGGAATCATCTGACACGAATAGCGAACCATGTAAGGAAGGTGATGACGAAGCCATGTATAAAGCTCCTTCTAAAACCCGCCTCTACAATGGAATCAGCATTTCCTTACATAATCATAAAAAAAGTTGGCAGAAAAAGTCTTTACGTCTTTTCTGCCAACTTTCATATTTACGCCAGAATAAATGCGGTCGTCAAACCCAGCTTATTTCTTCTGTGCGTCTTTTTCTGTTGCGTCTTTTGCTTTCGTCTGCGCTGCGCGGAGATCAGCGATTGCAGCCTTCAGCTCTTCTACTTCCTGACTAAGAGAACTGATCTTTTTCTCCATAGCAGCTTTGGAAGCCGGTGTATGGTTGCTCTGACCGAGTTTCAGGCTTACGCCTGCATTCACCATATTTTCTCCATTGCCGAAGCTGCCACCGACAGAGAACATCGTGTCTTCATTCGGGCGATAGTATGCACCGAGCGCCACGGCACTTGCACCACTGTAATTGCCATAGCCTGCGGCAAAGTCCCACTTATCCTCCGGGTCGAAATCGAGCGGATGGAGTGCGGCGAGAGCAGCTGCCCCTGCACCGACCTTATCCACACGATTGTCCAGCTTATTGATCGAATTACCAAGAAGCGAAATATTGCTAGCATTCTCCTTTACCAGCTGATTTGTCGCATACAGCTGTCCACCATTCACGGCATCCTTGGAGCCTTCCTCAATCTTTCCGTCTTTTACATTCGTGATGGTCTGATTATTGGCATTCAAGCCGTCCTTGCTCACATAGGTGTTGTCGCCGACTTTTACACTGTCCACTGTGATATCTTTTGCCATACCTACGGTATACTTCTTGCCACCATCTGCATTGGTGCTTTCCGTCACAGTGATGTTATTGCCTGCTTCAACGGTGGTATGCTGCTTAGCAAGATTCTCTACATTCGTGACTCGGTTATCCAACTTGCCAATGTCTGCCTTGTTCTGGGCAATGTCTGCCTTGTTCTGAGCGATATCTGCCTTGTTCTGGGCAATATCTGCCTTGTTCTGAGCAATATTTGCCTTGTTCTGGGCAATGTCTGCCTTGTTCTGAGCCACATTGTCATTGGTCTGCTTCAACTGGCTGCCATTTACCGCATCGGTAGAGTCAGCAGTGACTGCGCCTGCTGCTACGCCGGAAATCTTGCCATTCTGATCAATAGCAACTTTTTGATTGATGACTGTGTTGCCATCCTGCATATAAAGGGAAGCGCCTTTACCATTCACCATTCCTGCTACTCCGGAATCGCCATACAGCGCGATTCTAGCCGCACCATTGGAAATGATATTACCACTGACGTTGATACCAGCAAGCTGAGCTCCCTTATCTGCAATAATGCGGTCCTTGGTCGCGATATGACCAGTTGTCTCAATCGTCCCATTTGTTCCGCTAATGCTGACGTTGTTGCCAGTAGGTTTCCCCAGGAGAACATCATCATTCAGTCCAACCTTATAAATCTTCTGCCCGTTGAGTTCTGCTTCTTCTACATTGATGTTGCTGCCATTGACAACCTTGCTATGCTTGCCCGCTTCGGTTGCTACTGCATGGAGCTGGCTGCCATTTACCGCATCAGTAGAGTCAGCGGTGATTGCACCTGCTGCTACGCCGGAAATCTTGCCGTCTTCAGCAACAATTACTTTGCCCAGCTTAGCACCTTTAGTAGTGATTTGGCTGTAGTTGGTGCTTGCATCGCCTACGAACAGCTCGCCATCAAGCAGTTTGGAATGACCGGTGAATACGCCATTTTTCAGAACTACGTTGCCGATTTCGCCTTCGGTTGCGGTTACTTTGCCGTCTTTATCTACAACCAATTTGCCGTTGGCAGCATAGAATGCGCCGTTGCTGTTTACGAAGAACGGCATGCTGCCGTTTGGATTTGCAGTACCTACGGACAGGTTGTATTTTGCGTTCAGTACATTGGTCTGGATGGAGTTTGCACCGGCAATGTTGCCGTTTTCATCGATAGTTACTTTGCCCAGCTTAGCACCTTTAGTAGTGATTTGGCTGTAGTTGGTGCTTGC
>ERZ1031719.879-NODE-879-length-10263-cov-31.111089_pt1 | contig 10263 bp, 8 predicted proteins | sample MGYA00516702_ERZ1031719 | MGnify/ENA primary metagenome ERZ1031719 (study PRJEB33719, sample SAMN04261227) | wastewater metagenome | biome: rural village; feature: human; material: feces | host: Homo sapiens | place: El Salvador | collected 2013-01-07 ...
GTGCGAAGATGAACGCAATCACGAAAAATGCTATCCAAATGTAATTTAAAACCATATTCTGTTTATGCTTTCTTAATCGTTGTTATTGCTAGTGGAATTCTTTGCGGATTGCTCTTTCATTTCGAGTAAAGTTCGCTCATATACCTCTTGTAGCTGGTAACTTGCAACACCTAATGGAGTGGTAATGCCTCTTAAAGCCCACTCAACAACAGATGAATCTTTGTCTTTGCATAGCAGAATACCAATGCTAGGGTTATCTCCTTCGTCTTTTAAAAGTTCGTCGGCTGCTGCAACATAAAAGTTAAGTTTGCCAACAAACTCAGGCATGAAATCAACCACTTTTAGCTCAATCACAACATAACATTTGAGTTTGGTATGATAGAATACCATGTCGGGGAAGTATGATTTTCCACTTGGTGTGGTAAGTTCCATTTGTCGCCCAACATAAGCAAAACCTTTGCCCAGTTCGAGTAAAAAACGAGTAATGTTTTGAGCCAGCTTATCCTCTAGGTCCTTTTCCGAGAAGTCGCCAGCCATGGATAAGAAATCTAATTTATAAGGGTCTTTGAGCATCTCGTTAGCCAAGGCTTTCTGTGGCGCAGGGAGTGTGGACTCAAAGTTATTCAAGGCTTTTCCCTTTTGCTCATAAAGATGGGCTTCGATAATATGTTCTAACTCATTACGACTCAAATTGCCTTCAATCACTTGGTTGAGATAGAACATTGCCTCCAATATGGTCTTGCATTTTGAGACAATGACAGTCTGATGCCTCCAGGGTACACGAAGCAAAATCGCAGGCATAGGAACGCTAGTACTTTCTAAGGTTTCTAATTTTGTACCAGCTTGGTACAAAAATTCATTTTGCGAAGAATAGAAGAGATACCACTTGCGTATTTTATAAAGATTTGACCAAGAAAAACCTTCTACATTTGGAAATGCAGAACGCAAGTCCAAACTAAGCTGTTTTATAAAATTAGTGCCCCACTTATATAGCTTTTGCTTGTTACAAATGTCTTCTCCCAAGCTCCAATAAAGCTTGTGCAACTCTTCATTGACTTTGATAGCCGCTTTGAGTTGGGCGATGCGAATACGACCTTTCAAATCGGAGAGCCACTTCACATAGTTGCTATCCGACATAATAGATTCGCTATTCACGAATTGGGGTATGCTATTCTTTTCTGCCATATCGTTTACTCTTCAGTTTTATTTGTTGCTTTTCCAAGCACGGGTGCAAAAGTACAATAAAAATTTCGCATAGCGTGGTTAAATACAGAAAAATCCCTCAGAGAGGGAGGATTTTGATGAATTTTATCCCTCAATGAGGATTTTTTGCTAAAAACTTTTGTTCTTTCAAACATTATTCGTATATTTGCCGATGATTCTGAGTAAGAATCACGACATAATGGAAAAGGCGCATACTTAGCGCTTTGTTCTTGACGGATTGAAACTTCGCAAACTTCATGCATTGTCAGAACATAGCAACGGTAGGTGCTCTCGGGATGTGTTAATTCACATCCCTTTACTGGTATGGCTTATTGCGTCAAGGCGGTAGGTCTTATATCCGTATAGGGAAAAGTGTATACATATCGGCGTGGGCTTCGACGTTGCTCGTTCAACTACATTGGGCAATGCGAAGGCCTCAGAGCGTGGGACGGGTAACAGGTAGAGTTCCCACGCTTTTTTTATGTCTAGTCTGTCATACTGTATTTTGCCTGTTGGGGACTTTGGGCACACAATGTTTTTGGTATATGAAAAGTCCGAAAGAATTATTGCAAACTATGCTATCGAAGGTTGGAGATGGAAACTCATCTTCAGCAGTTGAGATTTTACAAGAACTGGTAACTATTCAGCTTGATGAAGCTGGTACCTTGTCTACGCGTATTGGTGACGACAAAAAACTGGGCATATCTCGAATGAAAGTGAAAGGAGCATTGGATAGCAGCGATGTAAAATGCTTGCGAAAAATGCCTAGACTGGAGATGTTGGATTTGTCGGATGCGCGAATCGTTACAGGCGGCAGCTATTACATCGATGCCTGGTATTGCCAGAACGAAGAAAATATGATGGGATTGCATATGTTCCATCACAAAGATAAGTTGAAATCAATCATTTTTCCTAAGGGAGTTGTTGCTGTCAGACCGATGGCTTTCCGCCGCTGTTCGGCATTGTCGGAGGTGGCATTTTCGCCAGTGTTGGAGAAAATAGAAGACCGGGCTTTTTCATATTGTGATTCCTTGAAGCTGGTCAGTTTTCCGCCTACTCTTAAAACAATTGGGATTGGTGCTTTTGGCCATTGCAAATCATTGAAAACAATTCTGTGTGAATCCGTAGTCAACATCGAGGAACTTGCTTTTAATGATTGTCCGTCGTTATTGTCCGTGAATTTCGGTTCTGCCCTGCAGGATATCGGTGATATGGCGTTTGCCGGTTCATCACTCACATCTATCAGTCTCCCTGCATCTCTCAAGACAATGGGTAGCAAAGTGTTCAATGGGTGCCGTCAGTTGAGTGCGATACACATAGCATCTTCTGTTCCTCCTGTAGCAAAACAGGATACATTCGACGGAATAAATCTTGCTGCTTGTACTCTTTACGTTCCTAAAGGTGCTAAAGATAACTATTGGTTACCTGATGGATGGGAGAAATTCAAACATATTGTAGAGGAATAGTTGAAGAACATCAAAGGAAGTTGTTCTCGCATTTCATAAAGGAGTAGCATTGGCTTTTCCTTCATTTTTAATTAAACTTGTGAAAAGGATATTTTTGTTCAGGATGCTAATTGAGTATCTTGAACAAATTATCCTATCATTACCGAAGTAGAATTAATTGAAATATCACATCATTAGTTCGGACGCTATAAGCATGATATTGATATATACTGGATAAAGAATTTCTTTGAAACTAAAATTCTATAACGATTCTTGAAGCACCATTGGTTATACATTCATAGCCAATGGTGCTTTGTATTTTCTACTTTACAGCTGTATCTTTACTGCCTTTCCGTCATATTCCACGCTCTTGCTTGCCTGCATAGGCTGATCGCCTATTCCGCTATCAGCACCCACCAGCACGATGTGGAATCTGCGATGCTGGAGCATTCCCTTATAACTGCCCTTACGTGGCGCGATGTTCAGGGTTCTGGCAGTTTCATTCCATACAAACTGGATTTCAGAGAATTTTCCCTTCTCATAGTTGTAGTTGTCACCCTCGTCCTCATAGAGAGTAAATGAGCCGTCAGCACCTGGATAAACACGGATTTCCAGTTCATCCCAAGGTTTCTCTGAACTATACTGAACTTCAGGACCGAATGGCAGGATGGTACCAGCCTTGATGAACACAGGCATGATGTCGATAGGACAAAGACGCTGGATATCCTGACCGCCCTCATACTGGGCATTGTTCCAGAAATCATACCATTTATTACCCTTTGGCAAGTAAACATTTACAGGCGCAGCTGCCTTCCTTACATCAGGATAGATGGTATGGCCCTTCTTCTCCTTATCCTTCCAGGTGTATAAAGGATCGGTTACCGGCTTCACCAGAATGTTGCGGCCGAAGAGATACTCATCGTTCAGGCGGGAAGCCTTCTTGTCTGCCGCATAATCCATCACCAAGGCACGCATCATGCTTCCGCTATTCTGTACACAGTCGCTAGCCATACTGTAGATATAAGGCAAAAGGCGATAGCGCAGCTTGATGGTCCTGATCATGGCATCATAAGCCCAGTCGCCCTGCTTTCCGAATTCATACAGTTCGCTTACCATCGGCGAAGAACAGTGGTTGCGCATCAACGGCATGAAGGTACCCCACTGCATCCATCGTGTCTGCAGTTCCTGAAGGGCAGGGTTCTTTGGATTCTGTTCAAACTCCCAGTAGAAGAAACCACCCAGGTCGGTGTTCCAGAATGGGATACCGCAGAGCGAGAAGTTCAAGCCCGATGGAATCTGATTTTTCATCTCGTCCCAGGAAGCCACCACATCACCGCTCCAGCAGATGGTGCCATAATGCTGAATACCGAGACTGCCGCTTCGGGTCATCTGGAGCGAACGCTTTGTGTTGCCCTTCATCGCTCTCTGGTGCTCATAGATGCTCTTGTTGTGCAACAATGGGAAGGCGTTCTTCACGCCCAACCATGAACCATCGAAGGTCTGATAGTTCTCATCGCCCGGCTTCTCAAAATGGTCTGGCTCCGTAGAATCGGTCCACCAGGCATCAAAGCCCATCTGGTAGAGATGAGTAAGATACTTCCAGTAGAGGTTGCGAGCCTTCGGATTGAAGACATCGTATGGCATCACGCCACTGTTTCTTGGCCAGGTATCGAAAGGAAGGAGGGCATTCATCTTCTTCAGTTCACGATACTGCTCTGTCCACGGACCGAAACTTGCCCAGATGGAAATCATCAGATGGGCATCGTTCTTGTGAACATACTTCACCATCTCCTCCGGACTCTTCAGGCGAGGCTCTCCCTGTGCCTTCATCTGCTTCATATCTGTAGGAAGATACTTGGCAAAGGCTGGATCGCCCACCTTATTTATATAGTATGGGTTCTGGAATTTCATCGCATTCCAGTTGGAGTCGCATCCCCAATACTGCCAGTCCTGCACGATGGCATCGGTAGGAATCTTCAGTTCACGATACTTGTCCAATACGCCCGCCAGTTCATCGCTGGTCTTATAGCGCTCACGGCATTGCCAGAAGCCCATCGCCCATTTCGGGAACATCGTAGCCTGTCCGGTCAGTTCACGGATGCTGGCGATGACTCCATCCTGCGTACCATCCTTGTACATGAAATAGTAGTCGGCGCAGGTTCCCACTTCGCTGGTAAAGGAAGTGCATGATGGCTGGTTGCCATTATTCTTGGATGCTACTACATCATTGAAATAGGTTTTTCCCGCATTGTCCCAGTAAAGACCATAGCCTTTCTCGCTGGTGAAATAAGGGATGGCGATATAAGTGTTATGATTCCAGAGTTCAATATTCTGGCGGCCACGCTGATTCATATAAACATCACGCAGCTGTCCCAGACCATAGATGGCCTCGTCGTCGGCAAGACGGAAGTCCTGCTCTATGCGGTACTTGCCCTTGTTGGCTTCATCCTTGCGGGCTTCCAGACGGGTCTTCGTATCGGTAAGCAGTAGCTTTCCATCCTTCGAAAGGAAGCGGATTTCGCCAGTCTGCTGGTTCAGTTCGACGCAAATGAATTTAGATTTAATATTTACAACATCTCCATTTTCCTGTATCTGAACATCCTTCAGCTGCTGAGGCTTCAAGATGACAGAATAGCTTTTCTTCTGAACGGGAGCAGCAAGTCCGGCATCTGATTTCAAGATGCGGACGATGGATGGAGAATAGAATTCGATGGTTACATTCTGCTGAGCTACCTGACGGGTGACAGACTTGGCAGCCGCACCTTTCTGTGTGCCTGCCACCTTTACGCTCTTGGCGCAGAGTTCACCTGGAACGCCAACGGCAGCGATGCCCAAAAGGGCAATGAGAGATAAATTCTTTAGCATACTCTTGTTTATTATATTAGAGGGTTTATGATTTGTACAGTTACAAATACATCAGATTGTATTTCGGTTGCAAAGGTAATGCTAAATGGTGGAAAAGGGATAAAACAAATGAAGAATCGAGTGGCACATTTGTTGAAAAAATGCCGGAAAAGCCCCATTTCAGGGCTGTTCCGGCATCATTTATCTATATTCGGAAGGCAAAACGCCAAATTCCTTCTTAAAACACTTGGTGAAATAGCTGGGCGAGCTGAATCCCGTTAGCTCGGCAATTTCATTCACACTCTGCTTACCCTCCTGAAGCAAGACTGCCGCATGATGAAGGCGAATGCTGCGGATAAATGCCACAGGAGTGGTATGGGTCAGAGCCGTCAGCTTTTTATAAAGTCCTGTCCGCTCCATACAGAGATCATGTGCCAGTTGTTCCACGCCATATTCGCCATCTGCAAGATGCTGCTCTATCAGAGCACGCACCTGAAGAATCAGTTCGGGCTCCTGATTAATAGCTTCGGCTGTTTCCGGTAGCAGGCTATCCTCTGGCAAGGAAGGATTGTTATCTTTTACGGAATCAGCATTTGTTACATTTACTTTCTTCCCTCTACGGAGATAAAGAGTGATGATGTCCACCAGAATCACGAGGAAAACCACAAAGCCAGCTATCGCCCATCCCGACTTCCACCAGGGTTGGTCTATTGTAAAGAAGAGGCCCAACATGGGTGAAACATAAATCAGACCATCGTGATAGGTTCCCAGCCAGATGGCTCCTTCCTTATCCCGATAAACCGTATTGATGCCCGTGGTGAGCGATTTTCCATCAGGTAAAGACAATTCCCTTACCTCGCGTGGAGTAGTTCCCAACTTGAAGTCGAACATCAGATAACCATGCTGACAGCTGATCAAAGCCTGATTGTCTGATGACATATTCAATGTATGCAAGATGTAATCGCATGCGAAGATCCTGGAATACTTACGGGTTTCCGGATTAAAATGCAGGAAGATGGAAGCATCCGTCTTGTTCTTTTCATCACGTCCGGTTCTAATCTGGTAAAACTGTCCGCTCGGTGTCTGAACGGTGAGTGAGGTGTTCCGATAATGCTGAGCTTCGGCTGCAGAATAGGCAGAAGTGGTATAGACCAGCTTGTCTTTCTGAAAAACCGCCACGATTCCCGAATCCATGAAAGCATAAACCTGTTTGCCATCGGTATCCAGATCCTGCAGACACCCCCATTCCTTCTTCAAATGGATTTGGTTGCCATCCTGCGTATTGAGCAGCGAATCACCCATCACAACCCAGACATTCTTCCTGCTATCAACAAACAAATCCTGAATGGCATTCCGAGCCGGTCCGTTTCGCATCATTTTCATCTTATCCTCTTTTCTATTTCCTGACAGAGCATCAAGGGGATGCTCCAGAAGTCTGCCCTCTGCAAGCAGAATACAGAATATCTTCTGGTATTCCTTTACCCATAACCTGTCCTGGCTATCGGCATAAAGATGCGTCTGCCCCTTGTATTTCGTGATGCTTTCTGCCTTTTCTGCAGGAAGAGGGATAAAGGTGAAACGCCTTCCATTGTAGAGATTGATGCCCTTGCGAGTTCTCACTGCCAACCTGCCATCTGCCAACTGTATCATCTGTAGGATACAATTATCAGAAAGGCCCTGTTGGGTATTGAGCACATAGAAATAATCGTTTGTCTCTACCTTCTGGGCTGAACCGGTAAGTATCCAGCCCCAAAAGCAGAGGAAAACGATGCATAGTTTGATGATATATGGTTTATAACTTCTCATGGAGCCTTATTGTCTATTTTCTTTGCTGCTATTTTACTTATTTTTTGCAAAAGATAACCATTCTTTCTGGAGCCTAACCTATGGATTCGTTCGTCGCTGATGAATTTGGAGTTACCTGTGTTTTATCTTGTCTATATACTCGGAGGGTGATATGCCCTCCTTTTTCTTGAACAAGCGACTGAGGTGCTGAGGATAATCAAAGCCCAAATCGTAGGCTGCGGCAGAAATGGCTTCACCAGAAGCAAGAAGGTTCTTTGCCTTCTGAATGATAAAATGGTGAATGTAGTTCTTGGCAGAATCTCCTGTATGCTTCTTTACCATATCTCCGAAATATCCAGCAGACATACAGAGCCGATCGGCGCAATAAGCCACTGTGGGCAGCCCTTGCCTGAATTGTTCCCCTTTGGCGTAATAGTCTTCAAGCACTGAACTAAACCGATGAAGCATGTCAATATTCTCCACTTTTCTGGTCAGGAACTGCCTGTCATAGAATCGCTTGCAGTAGTTCAGCAACAGACTGATGTAATCCAATAGGATGCTGTTCTGCATATCATCATGCCTTGTGTCCAACTCCATCTTTACCTTTTTCATGATGTCGGCAAGCAGTGTATATTCCTCTTCCGTGGTATGCAGGGCTTCATTGGCATTGTAATCGAAAAACGTATAATTGCGAATTTCCTTTTCCAAGGGCGTGCCGTGCAGCATGTCGGGATGGAACAGCAATGCCCATCCGTCAAGATTAATTCGCTCTCCGTTGTCTTCTTTACCTCCTATCTGCCCCGGAGAGACACATATTACTGTGCCTCCGCTTTGATAGTCATATTTTCCACAACCATACTTCAGATCAACGGTCAGGTGTTCATGCATGAACACGCCATACACACTATAGTTAGAGAGAGCCGCATAGTCAACGATTCCTACCAACGGGTGCTGCTCCTTTCCTCCAAGGTATCGGATATAGTCGCCTACCTTTCTTACTTTCAGTATCTTGTCCATGGTTCTGTTGTTAAACGTTATCTGACAAGTCAACGGCATCTTTGTCGCGGCTTGCCAACATCCTTTCATCGTGCAAAGATATATGATTTTAATGACAAATAAGAATAATTCAAAGGAAAAACCGCAAAAATGGTATGAATTCCACAAATAACGATACATCACATTTTTGAGACTGTTGTAATTTTGCACCGTCAACCGATGGAGCAGCGAGAGATATGCTGACGCTGCATATTGACGGCATACTTTTGGAAAATGCTTATAAACTGTTTAATATGAATAAGTTATGGATTAATATGAATAAGTTATGAAGATACGTTTTATAAATGCAGTTTGTATTCTCGCATTAATACTCGCTTCTGCGTGTAAGAGCGATAATACTTCACAACTAAAAAATAAAGAAATGATGATAACAGAAAAGAAAAATATCGGAAACGTTCTGGCTCTCTATCCGAAACCAATGACGGTGGTTGGTGCAGAGGTAGAAGGAAAGGTGAATTGGCTCGTAGTTGGACATACGGGCATCATTGGTCACGACCGTGTATTGGTCAGCATGAGCAAAAGCCACTATACCAACCAAGGTATTCGCAAGTCCAAGAAACTGTCCATCAACCTTGTAAGCCGTGAGATGCTCCCACAGGCCGACTAGGTGGAAAGTGTAAGTGGTGCCTCTGTAAATAAATCTGGAGTATTTAAATATCATTGGGGCGAGAATGGTACTCCAGTGATAGATGCCTCTCCGCTGACAATGGAATGTAATGTTGAGGATATTTTTGAGACTGAAGGCTTCGACAATTTTATCTGTTCCATAGCGAACACCTACGCTGCTCCTGAGGTACTTGACAGTGACGGCAAACTTGACTATACGCAGTTGAAACCCGTGCTGTTCGAGTTCCCTACCTATTCCTACATTGCCACCGGAGAGATTATCGGTAAATGTCTGAACTTAGAGAACTTAGACAAGCAGCCGGGAATGTGCGCCAAGAAGCCGATGACTGCTGACGGTATCGTACGCCTGTCGAAAATCGAGGTTTATCCGCAGCATCTCGACGAGTACATGAAATACGCGACCGAGGTGGGTGAAGTCTCCCTGCGTACCGAGCCGGGCGTGCTGACGATGTACGCTGTTGGCGAAAAGGAGAATCCATGCAAGATAACAATTCTTGAGACATACGCAAGCCGTGAAGCGTACGAGAAGCATATCGCCTCAAAGCATTTCCAGAAATACAAGCAGGGCACGCTCCACATGGTCAAGTCGCTGGTGTTGTCGGACCAGATGCCGCTCAATCCCGCGAACCGAATCAATAACTTCATTCAATAACTTCATTCAGTAACTTCATTCAATAATGAATCATGAACCGAATCATATTAAATGAAAATATCATATTATTAGAAAGAACAATGAAAATAAAAATGTTATTTATCATGGCGATATTACTTTCAGCCAGTTGTATCAATGCCAGGACTTTGGTGGTGTATTATAGTTTCACTAATAATGTTCACACTATCGTAAATAATCTGCGTACACAGATAGATGCCGATGTGATACGCATGTATAACAATAATAAATAATGTATATAGACAGAAAAGTTTTTTGAAAAGATCTGCTGCAGTGGCGGCATACCAATGGAGCGGTGCATCAAGGTTGCTTGCAAAGGACAATACGGCTTCAAAAGGTAATAACAAACAATCAAACTCAGTTATTGACGATAAGAACTATCGCCACCTAATGGGACTGGGCTTTTCGTAACAAGGCGAAGAGTGGGTGAAGAGTGGTGAAGAGTTGAGCCAACTCCTCACCTCTCACAACCCCAGTGTTTATCGAGGTTTCCGGCGAAAAGGTGAAGAGTGAAGAGTAAAGTACCTGTTTAGACTTACTACCATCTATACCTAAACACAGGTTTATGCAGGTGCCCTGATATCTCTTTAATGAAAAAGTTCCAAGTGGGAGAAATGCCACTTGGAACTTGAC
>ERZ1031719.881-NODE-881-length-10253-cov-4.194940_pt1 | contig 10253 bp, 21 predicted proteins | sample MGYA00516702_ERZ1031719 | MGnify/ENA primary metagenome ERZ1031719 (study PRJEB33719, sample SAMN04261227) | wastewater metagenome | biome: rural village; feature: human; material: feces | host: Homo sapiens | place: El Salvador | collected 2013-01-07 ...
CTTCGGATCATAATCATGTAAATGAAATTGATTCGTTTCTCGATCATGTGTCACTGAAAACTTTTTGTAATGGAAGCCCGGCACATTTTTCTTCAGATAAAAGTAAACCATCTGGGTTTCAAACATGTATGTCAGAATGTAAACCGCATTACAAGCATCATAAACGGCAAACGGATAGATCAAATACAGATAAGATGAATCCTGATTTGTATACAATCTGTTCGTCTGGCAATACTTTTTTAATGGTAAGAACACACCATTATAATTTCCACATTTGTAAATCCAAGTAATCTTGTATGACTCAGGATCAATAGATATGAATCCACCTGCTTGTGCTGCGAGGAAATCGTCCATCACATAATCAATCGGCGTAACCACATTTGGCTCTTCATCAATCATCAACCGGTAATTCCCCGCCTTGAGCAATTGTACAACCTCATCATCCGCATTCTGGAATGTAGCATGAGTGATAATGATTCTCTTGTATTTCTTTCTGAGCAGATATTTGAAGTTGTCCAGTTTTGTTCCACCGTTAATAAAGAGCGGCTCCGCCGGATCATCAACGTTCAGACTATCCTTCAATGCAGCTTTGTATCTTTTGACTTCGGAGAGAAACGGCACCACAAACACATATTTATTGCTTCCTTCTTCAACTTCCTTCATCAGATTCAGCATGATAGAAGATTTGCCGGAACCCATAATAGAATCAAACACATAATAATCAGTCATAAATCACTCCAAAATTAGTGAACCAAAAAACGGCCCCTACAAAATAACGTACAACAGTCAATACGTATATCCAAAACTTTCTACAGTAAATTACTACACCAGAATAGTATGCGTATATGTATTACTACTATTAGTCTTTGTATTAGCAGTAAAAATCATACTAGTAGTAAGTAGTTAACCAGTAGTACGACAGTACGTATTATTATAGATAGCTAGTACCTTGTTATAACTGCTAGTATAGTCCTAATTCTCATTTTTTCAACCGATTTTTCAAAAAGTGGTTCACTTTTTACAAAAAAACCTTGAATTTACGGGCTTTGTAAGGTGCCCTCCGTAAAGAAATATAAAGATAATATATACAACATATTTTATAGACAATTACGAATGTAAATGAGTAATTGGATATAAACAACGAGTATTACGAAGTAATACGAAGTTGATAACTAATAGGATATAAAACACATAAAGAGTAACCATATAAAAATGTAGGGGCGATTTACCTGCATATCCCCCTCCAGTATAAATTTGGTTATGGTAACTCATATTATGAGTGGAAATATCACCAGAATCGGTTTATTTGGTGATAAATTATAAATTCCTTATTATGTAGGGAAGGGTGAGTGAGGCGTGTTTGATATGCGTGTTGACGGATACTAATCCGGCTGTGAATGCGTTCTTTCTATATATTTAGGAGGATGAGCTGCGTGAAGTGTTTATAATTGTAAACAATGGGAGCATATTATGTTAACCATTGTAAATGTTACGGCGGCGGACAATAAAAAAAGACCGGAGATTAGTCCGGCCTGTAACCCAATTGCAGACACTTGGTCAATCCTTTTCATTATATCTATAAGGATCATCCCTGATTACTCAGGGAGTATATCTTTACTTCATGTCTACAAGGGGCAACCTCGCTGTCGCGAGGAAATAATGAATCCATCCCAGACAAATTGGGAATACCCCGCATCGCGGGAAACACTTTAATTTGATCTGAAGTTGTGGATCACTCACGCAATCGCGTGCAATTTTATCCCTCATGTCTGTATGGATGCTCTTCACAATAAACGCCGTAAACTTATTGTTGCACTGTACAACGAAGAGTTATGTCGGTTTATTGCGGGAGTTGATATCTATATGTTATCACAATCCGGCTCTTTGTAAACGGGATCGGCGGAAATTAGACGGATAATGTAGGCCGGTTTGCCCCGCTTGGTAATTATGATCTTACTATGCTTCACCGCCAATTCGAGCGCCCTCTCCGGATGCCGCCTATACTCCGTTTCTGTTATAACCTGTTCTAGTTTCATATAGCTCTACCTCCCGTTTCTTCTTATTATAAGGTACGTTCTGTCTCGTGTGTGACCATTCTAATAGCCAAAATGAAATTTATGTATATTCTGGCGGATAAAAAGTGGGTGTGTGGGAAACGCTCTGTACGGCTCTGTACTAATACGCAGCTGTGGTTTATGGCAGCCCCCCTTTATGTAGTTTTAAAAACTACGTGTGGTGGTATTTAAAATGATAAAATGGAATCTTGATGATATCACTGAAGCGGTCGGCCCTTGTGGCTTGCCGCTATTTTTATTGCCACCGAAGCGGTGGGAAAATTTGGCGAATTTGGGGATTTTTTGTCTGTGCGGATGAGATCGGTAGGAGTTGTTCGTGGCGATTTTCAAAATTGTGGATAAGTCGGGGATTGGAAGTGGTGGCTGTTCTGGTCGGATGGGTGTGGTGATTGAGAGGGAAAATCTGGTGGGAGAGGAAGAGATGTGTGATGCGGTGAAATTTTGACAATAATTTTGTGGTTAGCGAGGTGTGATTTTAGGGTTTTGAGAGGCTAGATTTGTGGTGAATTTGAGGGGAGATTGAGAGGAAGGTGGTGGGTGTGAAGTTATGATATACATAATGGATGGTTGTGCGGTGAGCGGTATGTTGGTATGTGGTCTGGAAGATGCCTTTGGGGGATGTGGAACGCAAAAACCATTGATTTTATGGGCTAATTTGCAGTCGGTGTATGAAAATACTCCATCAAATAACCCTTGAAAATACAGGCCGAATTAAGGTTTTTAGTAGCCCCCTACCATATGGATAGTATGATATCCATATAAAAGATAAGGGGCACGGGAACCGTGTTCCACCCGTTACGGGGGATTGAAGGCGTGGCGGCCCCAATGATTTATAGAGTCATTGGGAAAGCCAAAAGCACAAACCAGACGAACGGTTCGAATATTGAAAATTGAATATCGCTGAATTGCAGATTTCAAAAATTTGCTTATTTCGTAACATTTGTTACGGTGTTTGACTTCTTAAATTAAGAAGTCGTTACCGGATTAATCCGGTAGAAAGTGAGGAAATAATGAAAGATGCAATGATTGTAAACGTGAATGTTGACATTAATAACATTGATTGGTTGATTGCTGATTGCAACAAATACGCCGATTATGTGGGCGTTCGTGATGTAGTCGCCAATGCTACCAAAGTTGAAAGTCAGAAACTTGCAAGCCGTTCCGCAACATTGGAACAGCTTAAAGCCTCCGGTTTGGTTGATGAGAACAAGATTGAAGGAGAAGAAGCACACATTGCTTCCGATTCCGAAAAACTTGAAAAACTCATTAATGACGGCAAGGACGTTGTCAAGCTGTACAAGCCTTTGTACAGTGAAACGTTATCCGGTCTAGTAAAAGTCATTGTTGCGGATATCCCGAACGATGACAAAATCCAGAAACTTGCAACTGTCTTTAATGTAAAGACGGCACAAGCCGAACGGCTGTTATGTGGCTTGTATGGTATCCAAGCAACAAGCCGAAAAGCTAGGGCCGGAATCAAGACCGTGGACAAGGTCGAAACGTTCACGGGGGCAAGGTCATATACAAAGAATATGACCGGCAAGAAGGTCGAAACAAATATTATTTTGTTTGGCTTTCAGAAAATGTCAAAGGCGGGGCTTGTTCCTACTTTTGATTATAAGAACTTTGCAGATATGGATTTATCCGCAGTCCTTGAAAATTTCAAGGCCGACAAGGCCTAACATTTAAGCAATTCAGCGATATTTAATTAAATAAAGCGCTACGGAATAGCCGTGGTCTTCAATGACAATAGCGCATTTACCGGAATAGTCCGGAACATTCAATAGGAAGAGTGAAAAATATGACACTTATTAGAAAAGATAGACACGGCAACGTGTCAATGTTCCGTGATATTGAAGATATTAATCATGACATTCATGTAGAACTTTGTAAATTCTACGGCAATCATTCAGATGATTGCGAACTTGCTTTAAGTCAACAATTGTTGACAGAGTAAGACGTGGACTATTTAGGAATGGTTCGTGTTTCATAAAAGGCCTTAAGGCCTTTTTTTATTACACAGAATTATTTTGGTTGTTTATCAGCTTTCAAAAAATCGAGGTGAAATCATGTCACGTTCTGCAATGGCTGCAAAGACGAACAAGGCGCGTGCGGACGCTCATGCAAGCGCAACGTGGACGGGAACAACGGCGTGCATGTTGGAATACATGTTCTGCGAATCCCATACACGCTATAACCGTGGGGATATCATGCCCGACTATGTACGCTACACACCAGACGCACTCATCACAAGCACGGGCAAGTTACAACTTGCGGGCGGTTACTACGTGGAATACAAGCACACATCCACGGGCTACGATTATGCACTCGCAGACGGGCCGGTATGTAACTATGACGCATTAAATCCGGCACGGACGGTTATTATTCGGCATGCCCGTGATCTAGCACAATTTCGATGTGCTCTCGATTTCATTGAAAACCGCATGACACCGGAGATATTCGCAAGCCTGTAACGTGCGGGGAGAATCATGCACGGCCCGACACCGTGCGCATGTTTTACGTCATGAGCGATTGAACAGACGGACTGTCTAATCTGTTCGTTGATGACGGTGTAATTAGTGTACTCAAAATGCGCCCGCTAAGTGCGGGCAGAGAGTGAGGGCTGAAGATATGATCCATTACGCCGTATTCGTGGACGGTCACTGCATTGAGTGTACCGTCTGCCGTGAACTTGCAGAGAACGCCGCCCAGCGCATGGGCGGTCAGATCGTTGAGGAGGTGTGGTGATGTTCACAGCTGATCTTGATGTATCTCTCATGGAAGAATATATGAGAGAGAAACGTGATGCACAACTTCTCGAATTGGTTCCACCTACACAGCCCCGTGACATCTGGGAGCAGTGGGAACTGGGTACAAAACACGTCCGGTTACACTTCGATCACGCCGGACACTTATTATTAACGATTGGGTGAAAGGGAAAACGCAAGATGAAAGCAAAAAGAATTGGAATGGTGGTACTTAATGAAGGTACAAACGAAACGTGGTTTGATCTGTACGAGAACCACGACGTATTGACAGATAAGATGGTCATTAATTTTCAGAATGACATCTTTGATGTCTGCAAAAATCCGCCCCAAAGGGAACTTAAAAGGTGGAAGAAGTGGATGCTGTGGAGGACTAAGGCATTAGTAAACGGAGAAGCGGTGTTTTTGAAGATCGACAGTGATTTTATTATTTCCGGTTACTACTACAAAAAGAATGGAAAACAGTATTACTTGCGGATTACCCATAACAAGAAAATGGCGTTTGATCTCACGGAATCGCTGAAGTAAGAAAAGAAAGGAAACAGAAATGAGAATCGTACAGTATAAGACAATGCTCGACGAGGACAGGAAAAATATCCTTGTCCGTGAGTCCAGTAAAAATTATCCGGATCTTAGAAAACTGAACAATCCGGATGATCTTTCCCTTCTTGCTAATTCTGTTTTTGATGCGAATCATCTTGCGGAAGAACATGCCTGGCTTATTGCAGTCAATACCAAGAATCACCCGATTGGTGTGTTTGAGGTATCACACGGATCCGATTGTGCATCTATTGTAACGCCAAGGGAACTGTTTGTTCGTCTGTTTCTTTGCGGTGCACATGCATTCTTTTTAATACACAATCATCCGTCCGGCGATACCACACCTTCTTCGGAAGACAATGCGTTGACCAAACGGATCATTGCTGCCGGGAAGAAATTAAATGTGGAACTTCTTGATCATGTCATCATCGCGGATCGCACATACTACAGTTACCGTTGGTACCATGGAGAGTGGTTCTAAAGAAGGGAGAACAGAAATTATGAAACGGAAATTATTCGTAGTGCTCACAACCATTTTCACGGCGGTCGTAACCGCCACAACAGCACCGGTGCCGGTCAAGGCAAAGGAAACGGAGCCTTTGACAGTATATGTCGAGGATCCAACCGGAAACATATCCGTTTGGGATAGTATTCCGGAAATTCCGTTAAATGGAAACTATCACTTCGAGATCTGCCGTGGCGTTGTCCTCGATGATGAGGGAAACGGAACTATTACATATGATTCCGATGGATTCGGCGGTTATATCTCGTACAAGGGAATCACGACGGAACCCGGCGATGAGATCACATCACTGTTCATCATCAAGGCAGATGCAAACGGCTACTGGGAAGATGACATTCAGTGGCGGATCGACCTCACGGAAACGCCGTGGGACGGAAGCGAAATTGATTGAGAGCTGCAAGGCTCTTTTTTTATTGGTCAAAACGAAAGAAAGGAAATGAGAATGAATAAGAGTGAACAGGACGTAATCAACAAACAAGCAGAGCAGATATTCAAGTCCGCAATAAACGAACTTGGAATCTATGCATTGTGCGGGCTGAAAGGCAAACGGCTTCGGTCGTGCCAGGCACAGGTAATAGAAACGCAGAACTATTACATTCTGCAAAGTTATCAGACATACGTGGCATGCGTCAGCAAGGAAACAGGGAAATGCGCTGATGTATTGCGCAAAGTATATGGATATACATCCAGTAGCGCAAAGCAAATTGCGTATTTCAAGTCAGATTATGGTGCAACTGAGACATTTACATGGCGGGCAGCGTAATACAAACGCCAGAAAGGAAACGGAAATGGGTAAAAAGGAAAGGAATGATTATATCAGAATCGCAAGGGAACTTGGCTATGACAATTACGTCATAACCAAACTTTCAAAGGCAAAGGACAACACGGAGGCCACCAACATCATGATTGATGCACGGAGGGCAAAGGATTAAAGGAGAAAGGGAAATGACAAGAGAAGAATTCGCAAAGACCAGTTGGGAAATGACCTATGAAGAATACCAACTTTGTTATTGCCCGAATTGCGACAAGGTAAATTGTCCGCACAGGGACGCATATAGAAGAGTTCCGGTGATTGATGGAGGTTTGGGATTATGCCCGAATTTAACGGAGGAAGGGAAATGAGAGAGTTCGTAGAAGAATTTCTAGACAAACTGTTTGCTGACCTTACGGACAATGATGAGTGGGATACATACGCAAGCCCAGAAGCTGTGATTGCAGATACGGAAGATTACCTATCCGAATTCACGGTCGAATTAGCGAAGTATCTGCATACACCGGAATTCAAGGCATTCGTAACGGAACAGTGGGAACGTCATACGAAGAATTAGTAAACGAAAGGAAAAAGGAAAATGAAAAAGTATATCACAAGAACCATCGTTTTTAGTCATCTGGAAATTGTAGCCCTGAATGAAACCGCTATGCAGAGACTTAAGAAGACTGTAGATGTCCCGATTGCATTTAAAACTGATAAAGAAGCCATGCGCTACATCGAAGAACGTTATCAGCAGGATGATGTACGAGTTGTGTCTGTAAAGGTTTTAGGTTATTTCGATGACCTTTACGGCATGGATCTGGAAGCGTTTGTTCAGAACGCAGAGAGGTTAGACCCCCGAAAAGTTAAGGGAACCGAAATCGAAATGGTGTAAAGCCGAACGGCCTAGTCCGTGTAGGATGGCAACCTATGCGCTGACAATGGCAAGCCGAATAAAGACAGGAAGGAGAAAATGAAATGAAGACAATAGAGGAGATCAGAAAAGAAGCAAGAAGACTCGAAGCTCTGGCAGACATTGCGGAGACTCTGGAATCATATCGTAACAGTTACAAAGACAAGGACAATGAATACATTGTTGCAAAGTATGAAGCATATGGGGAAGTGGTTGAACTCATTCGCAATGCGGTCAAATGAGAAAATCGAGGGGAAAATAAGATACTGAACATGAAATCGGTAATAAACAAATATGTGATTACCGCAAAGCCAAAGGAAATCAGAAACGGAGGAACGGAAATGAAAGAAAAGATAGAGATTTCCAAGCTGGGACTTATTGATGTCTGCGGCAGAATCGCAAGCGCTGCTGTGGAGCCGGAAAATAAGGTCAAAGGAATGGCTGATGCATCCATAGAGATGATGAAGATCATTAATGAATTATTCCCGGAGAAAGAGGAAAAGGAGGAAAAGGAAAACAAAGCCGAAGAGCTGAACGATCTGGAAAAGCTGCTTTTCAGACGGACGTATCTCGCTTATGCGCAGTACCACACAACTATTTCTGCTATATCGCTCAGCCAGTATACCAATTTACGCAGTCTGATTATAGATGCGGGGCTGAATGAAAAATACAACCTCTGGAAGGCGGCTCATGAATACGAATAGATTGAGGAATGCCAATTATTGAGATGTAAGTGAAAGGATAAGCGAAATGAGAACGATGTGTAGCGATAGAAGTAGAAAATATTACCTCGACATGATCGAGGATGATGTCAGGGAGTGGATCAACAACAATATTGATCTGGATGAGTGGAAGGGAGATCGTGACGGCCTTGAAGAGAAGCTGAATGATGAGCTGTTCAACGAGGATTCCGTAACCGGAAACACAAGCGGTAGTTATTACTGCAATGCATCATACAAGGCAGAAGAAGACATTGCAAATCACTGGGATTTGCTTGCGGAGGCTCTGGAAGAATTTTGGGACGACATCACTGCCGTAGAAATGTTAGACAAGGGAGCCGAATGGTGTGACGTAACCATCCGGTGCTATCTGGTAGGCGAAGCAATCCGAAACGTCCTTGACGAGCTTGAGGAAGACGGCAAGTTTGACGAGGATGAGGACGAAGAGGAACCGGCATAAAGCGAAAGGGAGAATATCATGAAGTATGCAACGGAAATAGCATTCATAAATGCGGTCGATCATATCATTGACCACAAGGTAAAGCGTTACCGGACTGACTGGACGGAAATCGACCGGTCGAAATTTATGGAGAACATAGCCGGGAAGAATCAGCCAGATGTGTTAATAGCACGGGAGTGCGGAACGTATTTGCTGGACAGTGTAGCAATACGGATAGTCGGAACGGAAGCAAGATCCATTCTTGATTACTATATGAATCAGGAAAGTGAAGCTAACTTTTACGAGGTCAATTATGATCTCAGGCAGGTCATTAAACGGAGCCGGGAATATTTGGCGGATAAGTACCACATCAAGTATGAAACGAAAGGGAATAGAAAATGAAAGTAGTATTGATGGTATATGAAAAGAATAAATATTCCAACAACGATTTACCTATTGATGCTAGGCAGACCGAATATGAAATTGAAAGTTTCCGGATAATCACGGGCGAAGAAGCCCGGCAGATTGAAAGTGAAACTGATGGATCATGTATTGATCCATATCATGAGTATCTGGAATTAACATTCGCAAACGGAACTACGGGTACGTTCCGAAACAGTTTTGTTGATCTATTCCGACTTCATTGAAAGGATAAGGGAAATATGAGAGAACGAACAGAACGTGTTATTTATGACAATTATGATATTTATGATACGTACAGAGAAGATGCAATTGAATGGTTCAAGGAACTTAATAACAATTGCGAACCAACGGAAAATGAAATCGAATCTTATTGCCGAGACTTGGACTATGATGCATGGCAGACGGGAAAAGATGAATTACGGAAATTTTTTTCAAATGGAGGTTCGTGGTTATTAACCGGCACAGTTGGACGTTGGAACGGAAATTTTAATGGCGGTTTTATATTCCATACATTTGATGAAATGCTGAATCGTGTAGGGAAAGACTGCTATTATTTTAGATTCTGGGATGAAAACGGACATTTATTTGTAAAGTGTAGTCATCATGATGGAACAAATTGTGCGGAAATTAAACATGTCACACTGAAAGGCGAACGCCTGATTGAGAACTGGGGAAGCACTTATTCAAAGCGTTATGACTTTTCAGAGAGAGAGCTTTATGAACGGATTTATAGAAGATATTCAACACTTCCAAATTATGCAAATGAAATATATGGATGCCGGAAAATCGAATACAAGAATGTTGATAATGGAGAATAATATGACAAACGCAGAGTTTGAACTTTTAAAGATCCTTATGAAGAAAACACCGGAGATTCCGGAGAAATTCAAAATTATGGATTTCATGGGAATGAAATATCTTACTACGGAAAACGAACCTAAATACGGTGCATGGGGAATTTTGAACGCTGATATGCAGAAAGAAATTCTTCGCAGGTACGGAGAGTGCATCGTAATTCCCTCCAGTATTCATGAAGTAATTTTACTTCCAACGGAAAGCGAATTTGGAAGTCTTGATGCAGATTCCTTGGCTACACAAATTAAGG
>ERZ1031719.886-NODE-886-length-10187-cov-4.344058_pt1 | contig 10187 bp, 8 predicted proteins | sample MGYA00516702_ERZ1031719 | MGnify/ENA primary metagenome ERZ1031719 (study PRJEB33719, sample SAMN04261227) | wastewater metagenome | biome: rural village; feature: human; material: feces | host: Homo sapiens | place: El Salvador | collected 2013-01-07 ...
AGCTGGAGCGCGCGTTGCGCGCCATCTGCAGCCAGCCCGGCCCCCATTTCCTCCATGTCGTGACCAAAAAGGGCAAGGGCTACGCCCCGGCAGAGGCAAACCCCGGCAACTTCCATGGCGTTTCGACCTTTGATTTGGTTCACAGTATCCCGGACCCGGAGGTAGCTCCGAAAGAGTCGTTCTCGACCGTGTTTGGCAACCTGCTCAATAAGCAGGGAAGTGAGAATGAGAAGATCTGTGCCATTACCGCCGCCATGAAATATGGCACTGGCCTGCAGTTCTTCTACCATACGCACCCCAAGCGCTTTTTTGATGTTGGCATGGCAGAACAGCACGCTGTGACTTTTGCGGCCGGTCTGGCCAGCCAGGGAATGCTCCCGGTGGTGTGTATTTATTCCACATTCCTCCAGCGTTCCTACGATCAGATCATTCATGACGTCAACCTGTTGAAAGAGAATGTGGTCTTCGCCATTGACCGTGCCGGTTTTGTCCCGGCCGATGGTGAGACGCATCAGGGCATCTATGACCCGGCATTCCTCAGCCAGGTTGGGATGCCTATCTATTCTCCCTCCAACTATGCAGAGCTCAAATACTGGCTCCCCATTCTGCTGAGCAATGAGATGCAGGGCCCCCGCGCCATCCGCTACCCGCGCGGCGGTGAGAGCAAGGCATTGGCGCAGTATGGCTGCTCAGGTAAGGAGTACGATCACCTCTACACTGCGCCGGGCGCAAAGATCGTTCTGGTCAGCTATGCGGACGAAGTGGAGGACGTACTGAACGCGGCAAAGCTGCTGGGCGCGGAAAACATCCCCTGTGATGTTTACAAGCTCGTGAAGATCTTCCCCTTTACGGAAGAGCTCATCCGCGAGATCATGCGGTATGACGTTGTTCTGATGGCGGAAGAGTGCGTCGCCTGCGGCGGCATTGGAGAGCATCTGGAAATGGCCCTGCAGCACGCCGGATGGAACGGCAGATACATTCACACAGCGGTGGAGCAGCTCTGCCTGCCCCATGCCACGGTGCCCCAGATCAAGCAGGTGACCGGGCTGGATGCGGAGCATCTGGCACAGGCGGTGCGGGAGGCCGTACAGGCCCCGGAAGCGAAAGGAGAGGCCAAGGTTTGAAAATTCGATTGGACCAATATCTGGTGCAGCACGGACTCATCCAGAGCCGTGAGCGCGCCAAAGCCATGATCATGGCAGGTGTTGTCTTTGTCAACGAGCAGAAAGCGGACAAAGCCGGTGAAATGATCAAAGAAGATGCCAAAGTGGAAGTGCGTGGCCATGATATCGGTTATGTCAGCCGCGGCGGCCTGAAGCTGGAAAAAGCCATGCAGTGCTTCCCGCTGACCCCGAATGGAAAAGTCTGTATGGACATTGGTGCCTCGACCGGCGGTTTTACCGATTGTATGCTGCAGAACGGTGCGGTCAAGGTCTACGCGGTGGATGTTGGCTACGGCCAGCTGGCCTGGAGCCTGCGCACCGACGAGCGGGTGGTGAATATGGAGCGGACGAACATCCGCAATGTTACCCCTGATATGCTGGAAGAGCCCATTGAGTTTTTCAGCGTGGATGTCTCGTTTATCTCGCTGCATCATATTTTCCCGGTGGCACAGGCTATCACTACGCCGGACGCCATGGGTGTCTGCCTGGTCAAGCCTCAGTTTGAGGCTGGCCGCGAGAAAGTTGGCAAGAACGGTGTCGTGCGTGACCCGGCTACCCACCGCGAAGTGCTGCACAATGCTATGGGCTACGCAGCCGCCAATGGGTTCAAAGTATGCGGGCTGGATTTCAGCCCCGTCAAGGGCCCTGAGGGCAACATTGAGTACTTGATGTTTGTACAGAAGAGTGAGCAGCCCGGCGTTCTGGATGATTCTGTGGCCGAGCAGGTGGTTGCTGCAAGCCATTCCACGCTGGACAGATAAACTGGCAGGAGGAAACGCCGTATGACCGTTATGATCTCCCCGAACCCTGACAAACAGTTGGCGGATGTCATTGCTGTGCGTGCCGCGCAGATCCTGCTCAACCATGGCTCCCATGTCCTGATGCGGGAAGAACTGCAGGCCAGCTGCAACACCATGGGCGTTTCTTACCTGCCGGAAAAAGAGTGCCTGCAGCAGGCAGACGTCATCCTGACCATTGGCGGCGATGGCACCATCCTGCACGAAGCCAACCTCACGCTGGAGTACAAAAAGCCCATCCTCGGCGTCAACCTGGGCCGCTGCGGCTTTCTGGCCACCTGTGAGGTGGACGAAATGGAAACAAAGCTGGCGGCGGTTGCCAGGGGCGAGTACTCGCTGGACAGCCGGATGCTGCTCTATGCGCGGGTGCTGGGAGAAGACAACTGGAAAGGCCACGCCCTGAACGATGTTGTCGTGACCAAGGGCCGTTTGCAGCAGGCTATTGATTTCAGCATTTACTGCGATGATATTCTGGTAGAACATTACCGGGGCGACGGTGTCATTGTGGCCACGCCCACAGGTTCCACAGCCTATTCGCTGGCCGCAGGCGGGCCTATCCTGGACTCCCGGACCAAGGGCATTGTGGTAACGCCCATCTGCCCCCACAGCCTTGCCAGCCCCGCTATGGTATTCGCACAGGAGCGCAAGATCAACATTTGTGTCGGGCAGGTGGCAGATGATGAGGTCTTCCTCAGCTGTGACGGGGTCTCCGGCTACCCTATGCGGGCAGGTGCAACGGCCGAGATCCGCCTGTCCAACCAGATCGTACAGCTCATCACATTTGGAAACGCCGACCAGTTCCAGGCCATTGACCAGAAACTGCGGAGCAGACGATAACGAAAGAGGGATTGCGTATGAACCGAACCACTTCCGGAGACGCCAAAGGGAAAGCCGAGCGTCAGCAGACGATTCTGCGGCTGATTCAGGAGCATCCCATCAGCCGGCAGGAGGTATTGCTGGAACACCTGCGGGAAGAGGGCTTTGCTGTCACGCAGGCTACCATCTCCCGGGATATCCGGGAGCTTTGCCTGGTCAAAGCAGCCACCAGTGATGGCTACCGCTACGTTTCCAGCCACAATGAGAGTCTGAACCCTAAAATGCAGGGCCGCTTTGAAACGATCTTTCACGAGTCGGTGCTGGGGGTAGACTATGCCGGCCATGTAGTGCTGGTAAAATGCTACTCCGGCATGGCAAATGCTGCCTGTGAGGTGTTTGACGCGCTCAAGTGGAAGAATGTTGTCGGTACCCTTTCCGGTGATGATACGTTCCTCATTGTGGCGCGTTCCGAACGGGATGCCAAAACCATCTGCAATGAGCTGACCCACCACATCGGGCAGCACTAACAAGAAAAGGGTAGGGCAGGAGAACAAAGCATGTTAAGCAGCCTGCAAATTGAAAATGTGGCCGTCATCCAAAAGGCCAATGTCCATTTTGAAAAAGGTCTCAACGTCCTCACGGGCGAGACGGGCGCGGGCAAATCCATTCTCATTGATTCCATCAACGCCATTCTTGGCAACCGTACCTCCAAAGATCTGGTGCGTACCGGTGCTGCAAAGGCTGTGATCCGGGCGGCATTTGAAAATGTTCCGCCTGCTGTGCTGGACAGTCTGGAAGCACTGCTCCTGAGCCGTGAGATCACCGCTGAGGGCAAGAGCACCTGCCGCATCAACGGGATGCCTGCCACCGCAGCGATCCTGCGGGAGTTGTGCGGCGGGCTCATCAACATCAACGGCCAGCACGATTCCGTTGGACTGTTGAACCCGGCCCACCACGAGAGCATTCTGGACGCCTATGCCCAGAATCGTACCGAGTATCAGGAGTATTATGCCGTTTATCGGGAGCTGGTCAAGATCAAGCGGGAACTGGACGCTCAGATTACGGATGAGAGTGAAAAACAGCGCCGTATCGACCTGTTGAGCTATCAGGTGCAGGAGATTGAAGATGCCGCGCTGACCGCCGGGGAAGAGCAGACGCTGGAAAGCCGCCGCAAGGTGCTGTCCAATGCTTCTACCATCCGGGACCGCATCGCGCAGTGCTATGCGCTGCTCTCCGGTGACGATGAGACCCCGGGTGCTGTCGATCTGCTGGGGGAGGCCTCCAATGCCGTGGACGCGGCCGCCCAGCTGGACGGCGAGCTCTCGACCAGTGCCGGGCAGCTGCTGGACCTTTACTACAATGCAAAAGACGCTGCTGCAGACCTGATCGGCCGTCTGGACGCCTATGAGACCAATGACGCCGAACTGGATGAGATCGAGCAACGCATTGATCTCATTTATAAGCTCAAACGGAAGTATGGTGATACGGTCGAGGATATCATCGCGTTCGGGCAGAAAGCCCGGGAGGAGCTGGAACTGATTCAGTCTTCCCAGGAGCGGGTAGAACATCTGCAGGCAGAGCAGCATCGGCTGTACGTTCTGGCCCGGGAAAAGGCAGAGACACTGACGCAGACCCGCCTGAAAGCCTTTGAAGAGCTGAACAAACGAATCTCTGGGACACTGGACTTCCTGAACATGCCCGGTGTGCGGATGACTCTGCACCACGCCCGCGGGCCTCTGGCCAGCCACGGGCAGGACAGCATCGAGTTTTATATCTCCACAAACCCCGGCGAAGCGCCCAAACCGCTGGCGAAAATCGCCTCGGGCGGTGAGCTGAGCCGCATCACACTGGCCATCAAAAACGCCATGGCAGACAAAGACGCTGTGCCGACCGTCATTTACGATGAGATCGACAGCGGCGTTTCGGGCAAAGCAGCCAGCCGCATTGGTGAGGTACTGCGCCAGAGTGCAGAGGGACATCAGATTCTGTGCATTACCCACACGGCGCAGATCGCAGCTTTGGCGGACTGCCACCTGCTGATCCAGAAAAACATCGCCAATGAGCGGACCTATACCGAGATCCATCCGCTGGATGAAGACGGCCGCGTGGATGCACTGGCGCATCTCATCTCCGGCGACCACGTGACAGAGCTTTCTCGTGCCAATGCCCGCGAAATGCTGGAACAGACCCGGAATGGGCGTTGACAACCCGCTTTTCGTGTGATAAACTAACTTTTGTGAAAAGCGATGACGGGAATAAGTACCCTGAACGGTTCTGCCCAGAGAGGCCCCGGTTGGTGCAAGGGGCGTGCAGAACAGCAGGCGAAATACCTCCCGGAGCTGCAGGCTGAACGAATTTTCCAGTAGGCTGTGCCGCGTGCGAGCGTTACAAACGCAGGAGTGTCCTCCGTCTCTGAGGAGTGCACTCGTGAGGCCGTTTCCGTGAGGGAGCGGCAAACAGAGGTGGTACCGCGATTTTTCTCGCCCTCTGCCAAATTTCACGTTTGGCAGAGGGCGTTTTCTTTTCCCTCTGCCCCAGAAACAGGAGGATTTTTCTATGACTTTGTACGAAGAACTCAAAGCCCGCGGCCTGGTGGCGCAGATCACCGACGAAGAGATCATTGACCTCATCAACAACGGCAAGGCAACATTCTACATCGGCTTTGACTGCACCGCTGACAGCCTGACCGCCGGCCATTTTATGGCCCTGACCCTGATGAAGCGGCTGCAGATGGCCGGCAACCGCCCCATCGCCCTGATTGGCGGCGGCACCACCATGATCGGCGACCCCTCCGGCCGTACCGACATGCGCAAGATGCTCACCAAGGAGGACATTGCCCACAATGCTGCCTGCTTCAAAAAGCAGATGGAGCATTTCATTGACTTCTCTGAGGGCAAGGCTCTGATGCTGAACAACGCCGACTGGCTGCTGAACCTGAACTACGTGGAGCTGCTGCGTGAAGTGGGTGCCTGCTTCTCCGTGAACAACATGCTGCGCGCCAAGTGCTACGAGCAGCGCATGGAGAAGGGCCTGTCCTTCCTCGAGTTCAACTACATGATCATGCAGAGCTACGACTTCTACTACATGTTCCAGCACTACGGCTGCAATATGCAGTTTGGCGGCGACGATCAGTGGAGCAATATGCTGGGCGGTACGGAGCTTATCCGCCGTAAGCTGGGGAAGGATGCCTACGCTATGACCATCACCCTGCTGACCGATTCTCAGGGCAAGAAGATGGGCAAGACCGCTGGCAACGCTGTCTGGCTCGACCCCAACAAGACCAGCCCGTTCGAGTTCTACCAGTACTGGCGCAATGTCGGCGATGCCGATGTCATGAAGTGCATCCGGATGCTGACGTTCCTGCCTCTGGAGCAGATCGACGAGATGAGCACCTGGAAAGACGAGCGCCTGAATGAGGCCAAGGAGATCCTGGCCTATGAGCTGACCAAGATGGTCCACGGTGAGGAAGAGGCTGTCAAGGCCCAGAACGCCGCCCGTGCTCTGTTCAGCGGCGAGGCTGACACCGAGCACATGCCCACCACCCAGCTGACGGACGCGGACCTGAATGATGGCTCCATCGGCATCCTGACCTTGATGGTGAAAGCCGGTCTGGCTGCCTCCAACGGTGAGGCCCGCCGCCTCGTCACCCAGGGAGGCGTCCTGGTGGATGGGGAAAAAGTTTCGGCTCCCACGGCCAGCTTTACCGCTGAACAGCTGGCAAAGGGCATCGTCATCAAAAAGGGGAAAAAGGTCTACCACAAAGTGACGCTGTAATAAGCCCCGCAAGGCCTGTCGATTTCATTGTAAAAAGCCCGGAACGGTTTTCTCGTGTACGGAGAAGCCGTTCCGGGCTTTCTTTTTGCCTGTAAAATTTTTAATGAAGCAGATCCGGGAAGTTACAGCTCGTATGCTTTCTTCAGGGCTTCATAGGCGGCATCTTCATTCTCCGCCCGCACCAGCAGGGAGATATCCAGATCGCTGGTGGTGATCAGCAGCACCTCAATGCCTGCCATGGCAAGGGCATTCAGAGCACGGGCGGCCACACCGCAGCTGGTGACCATCTCTTCGCCAAACAGGTTCAGCTTAGAATAGCCCACGCTGATGAGGGGAGCCGCTTTGGCGTCCTTATCCAGATTGGCTGCCGAAATGGCTTTCATCACCAACGGCAGGTCACTGCTGGATGCCGTAAAGCTGAAATCCATCGTGGTGCCATGGGGAGCGCTCTGACTGATCATATCCACCACAACGCCTGTGTCGGCAAAGATCTGCAAATAGCGTGCCAGGCTGTTGCCTTTGAACTCGACATCCTGCACGCTGATCATCATGAGGCTTGGCTCAATGCTGATTTTGGAAACACCGTACATAAGAAAACCCTCCATTCTGCCCTTGCGGGCCTCAGCGGAGAAACATGTGACATCTGGCTCACATTTCCGCAATCATATCACTCATATTGTACAGTCCCGGCTCCTTTTTCGCAAGATAAACAGCCGCGTTGATGGCTCCATTTGCAAAAATATTGCGGGAATAGGCGGTGTGTTTGAGGGTGATGACCTCGTCCGGGCCGCAGAACAGTACCTCGTGGTCGCCCACGATGCTGCCGCCGCGCACCGAGCTGATGCCGATCTCCTTCGGATCGCGCTTCTGGCGCACAGAGGAGCGATCGTAGACATAGTGGTAAGCACCATCGTTCTGCTCGTTGATGGCATCGGCCAGCATCAGAGCGGTGCCGCTGGGTGCATCCAGCTTGTTGTGGTGATGCTGTTCCACGATCTCCACGTCGTAATTCACGCCCAGGATGGCCGAAGCACGCTTGCACAGCTCCGACAGGACATTGATGCCCATGGACATGTTGGCGCTCTTGAACACCGGGATGCTGCGGGACAGCTGCACCACCTTGAGCTGCAGCTCTTCGGAAAGGCCCGTGGTGCAGACCACGATGGGCAGCTTGTGGGCCTCACAGTAGGGCAGGGCCTTTTCCACGGCAGCAGGGGAGCTGAAATCGATGATGACATCGCCCTTGCCCTCCAGCTTGTCCAGACTGTCATACACGAGAATGCCGTTCTGCTCGCCGTCTTTCACATCAATGCCGGCAATGACGCGGCAGTCCTCCCTCTGGGCGATCAGGTCGCACAGCACATGGCCCATCCGGCCGCCAATCCCCTGAATGATAATATCCGTCATGGTTTTTACCTCTTTTTCCTGCAATGCAGAATACGGCAAAATGCCCGGAAGAATCCTCTCGCCGGGCATCTGCCAACGTGTGTTATTCTTTGATCAGACCGGCTTCCACCAAAGCCTGCTCGATCTTGGTCTTGTGCTCATCGCTGGGCTCCACCAGCGGCAGGCGGCACTCGCCTGCGTTCCAGCCCAGTACATTCATAGCGTACTTGACCGGGATGGGGTTCACCTCGCAGAACAGAGCCTCGCACAGGGGCAGCATTTCCAGCTGCAGGGCGCAGGCCCTTGCCGTATCTCCCTCAAACCATGCCTTGCAGCAGTTGTGTACCAGCTCCGGCTTGACGTTGGAGACCACGCTGATAACGCCCTTGCCGCCCAGAGACAGCAGGGGAACCACCTGATCATCATTGCCGGAATAGAGGTTCAGGTCATCGCCGCAGAGCTGCGCGATCTTTGCCACCTGAGAAATGTTGCCGGAAGCCTCTTTCAGGCCGTTGATGAGCGGATGCTTGCTCAGCTCCAGAGCCGTTTCCGGCGCAATGTTCAGGCCCGTGCGGGAGGGCACGTTGTACAGGATGACCGGGATGCCGCCGGCTTCGGCCATGGCGGTAAAGTGCGCCACCAAGCCCGCCTGGCTGGTCTTGTTGTAGTACGGGGTCACCAGCAGCAGGGCATCCGCGCCGCAGGCAGCAGATTTTGCCGCCAGTGCACAGCCGTGATCGGTATCGTTGGAACCTGCACCTGCCACGACGGGGACGCGGTGGTTGACCGTATCGACCGTGAATTTGATGGCAGCCAGCTGCTCCTCATCGGTCATGGTAGAGCACTCGCCGGTGGTGCCGCAGATGACAACGGCGTCCGTTCCCCGTGCGATCTGATCCTCAATGATACGGCCCAGCTCGTCAAAATTGACACTGCCGTCCTCATACATCGGGGTGATAATGGCGACAGCCGCACCCGTAAAGACAGGATTCTTCATGCTAAAAAACTCCTTTGCAACGCATTGTGCGCAGATTAGTCAAAATAGCCCTTGGCAGCCAGCAGCTCTGCCAGCAGGACAGCGCCACCTGCAGCACCGCGCAGGGTGTTGTGGCTCATGCAGGCAAACTTGTAATCAAACAGGGTGTCCTCCCGCAGGCGGCCAATGCAGACAGCCATACCGTTCTCGGTATTGCGGTCCAGCTTGGGCTGCGGACGGTCCGCTTCCTCAAAGTAGTGCAGGAACTGCTTGGGAGCGCTGGGCAGGTTGAGCTCCTGTGCGGGGCCGCGGAAATTTGCCCATGCCTCGAGCATCTGCTCTTTGGTGGGCTTTTTATCAAAGCTCACAAACACGGCAGCGGTGTGGCCATCGGAGACCGGCACACGGAAGCACTGCGCCGTGATGGTGGGCTTCTCTGCATTGACGATCTCATTGCCCTCAATGTGGCCCCACAGCTTCAGCGGCTCGCGCTCACTCTTTTCTTCCTCACCACCGATATAGGGGATGACATTGTCGATGATCTCGGGCATCCGGTCAAAGGTCTTGCCTGCGCCGGAAATGGCCTGATAGGTGCAGACCAGCGCCTTGTTGACGCCAAAGTCTTTCATCAGGGGATGCAGGGCAGGCACATAGCTCTGCAGGCTGCAGTTGGACTTGACCGCGATAAAACCGCGCTTGGTACCCAGACGTTTGCGCTGTGCCGGGATGATCTCAATATGGTCAGCGTTGATCTCCGGCACGACCATCGGAACATCCGGAGTAAAGCGGTTTGCACTGTTGTTGGAGACCACCGGGCACTCTGCCTTGGCATAGGCCTCTTCCAGCGCCTTGATCTCGGCTTTGGGCATGTTAACGGCGCAGAAGATAAAATCGACCTGAGAGGCGACTTCTTCCACGTTGGAAGCATCCAGCACCACCATCTTCTTCACGCTCTCCGGCATCGGGCTGGTCATAGCCCAGCGGGAACCGACTGCATCTTCATAGGTTTTGCCTGCACTGCGGCCGGAAGCGGCCAGTGTGGTCAGTTTGAACCAGGGGTGATTCTCCAGCAGCGTAACAAAACGCTGACCGACCATACCCGTTGCACCAACGATACCCACTCTATACTGTTTTTCCATTTCCAGTACCTTTCCTTTCAAAAAGATAAATTTACACAAGCGCCGCTTGCAAAGCAGGCACGAATGCAATATAATAAAGACTGTCTATACAGATTTTATGATAACATTGATACGGCATTCGTGTCAATCATCGGAA
>ERZ1031719.889-NODE-889-length-10172-cov-3.921716_pt1 | contig 10172 bp, 8 predicted proteins | sample MGYA00516702_ERZ1031719 | MGnify/ENA primary metagenome ERZ1031719 (study PRJEB33719, sample SAMN04261227) | wastewater metagenome | biome: rural village; feature: human; material: feces | host: Homo sapiens | place: El Salvador | collected 2013-01-07 ...
CAGGATCACACAGTTGCTGTTATACTTTTCCGCCATGGCAATCTGGTTGTCGACTGCCGCCGGCACCGCCACAATGCTTGCACAGTCCTCGATAAACTGCTTCTCTGTCTCATCTTCGGTCACAGTATCCTGTGCGATCATCCGCTCGATCAAATCCTCTCCGTAGAGCAGATTCACCGAGGCGTCCAGTTCGCGGATCTGTGCGCAGACCGCACGCGGCGCAATCATATTCTGTATGCTTCTGCCGGACTCCCGCAGCGCATCGTCGAGTTCTGCAATCTCATGCTCCACATGGTACGCATTCTCCGGCACGGCAAGCTTTGGCGCTGCAAACTGAAAACTCATACTAACCGCCACGAGCGCCGCACACACCAGCACGCCGAGCGCTCCCGTCGACACATGCTTTGTCCCCACCGCAAGCTCCGTCACCGGGATTGCAACCGCGACCGCCGGAAGCAGCAGGAAAAACATTTTCCAATAAGACGTCTCCATCCAGAAGGTGCTGATGTCATTGTATCCGAACGGATTCCCCACAAGTACCAGCATACACGCGGCGTAGGCCGTATACATGCGGCACCCACGGCTAAGCCGCTTCCACTCTGCCATCAGAAAGAGAAGCGCTGTGAGAGTCAGTACCAGACTGATGCCCCCGGTCCCGAACTGCCGGAATTCACTTTTTAACAGTTGATAGACTGCCTCCATCTCTCCACCTCTTTATCAGTGCCGCAGCCAGAGCCGCTCCCCACACAAATGTCACAAAAAAGAATCCTTTTTCATACAACAGCTGTCCCGCAGCCGCACTCACCACATAATACAGAATCACATACGGCTGTCCGAACGCCTCGATCTCCCGCAGCTGTTTCTTCTCACCCAGAACAAGGAGCACCGTAAGCGGGAGTTCTCCCAGGAAGAAAAGCGTCTCCCCGTTCCAGCAGTTCTGATATAATCCAAATGCCACAGACCAGTCTGTGATCAGCGAAACCGCATATAAAAGCCACACCACGATCTGGAAGCACCATTTTTTCTTCGTGTCGCGTTCAAACAAATATTCTGCCCACGCGGCATACACCGCCATATAAAACGGAAGTAAAAACACCGGCAGCAGAATACGGACAAACTTTGCCGGATGCAGATTGCTCATTCTGACATACACAGCATAGTAAGCCGCAACCGGCGCCACCTTCTGCGCATCAAGCGTTTCCTTCTCAAAGTCCATCATATCGGCACGGCTTTTCCCTGTCATGGCGTCATACTCATACAACGAATCCGTCATGTACATGGTCATGACCTGCTCCACCGTATGCTCCTCCGTCCGGTTCGCTGCAAATCCGCCCGCGACCGCAAGGATAAGCACTGCTGCAAGCACTGTAATAACCAGATTCGTTCTGTTTGTCCTCCGGATCAGATCCCGCATATGCCATCTGTAAATTATAACGCCTGCCGACAGGATTGTCAAAACAGCGAGCAGGACGCAAAAGACCCGCGTAAGCTTCGTCAGTGACCATTTTCCGTCGAGTGCGATCCGCACCAGTCCGTAAAACAGCGCCCAGATCGTAAGACTCCCCATCAGATACGCCGACCGGCGCTTCCGGTACTCCCTCTGCGGGAGCAGTCCGAACAGACACCCGGTCAGTATCGGAAGAACCAGCCACGTAAAAGCGAGTATTACTGTTTTCAGAATTGTAAGCATCGTCCGCGTTCCTCCTTACTCTCTCGCACACCGGTATACTTCATATCCGTCCACCGCGCCGACATAGGTGAGATCCAGCTGCTGCAGATATTCCGCAGAGTAATACTGGGTGTTGCGCACAAAAAAATCCACCTGGCGCTCTGCGAAAATCTCGTTCATAATCGATGCGTCAACCTCGACGCCCTTCACGAACAGGGAAACCGCCGTGCTGTGATCGTCATACTGCCCGTCCAGCGGAAGTTCTTCCGTATCTGTGAACATGTAGCGCGCCATCTCCGTATTGTTGACCGCCTCGATCACGGTCGGATCATACTGCCTTATGCTGCTGTACATCTCCTGATCGACAAGAATCACCGGATTCTCCTTCTCCGAAGCCTCCGCGATCAGTTCCGACGCCTCAATCACCCAGGAATCTATTTTGTACACATTTTCATCCGGAATGTACTTCACCAGACTGCTCCCGCACAGGAACACGATGCCAAGCACCACCACCCCGACGGCGAACTGCACTTCTCTCTTTGCTTTGCGGTTCACCAGACGCGCCAGCAGATAGGCACACAGAAACTCTGCCGGAAGCAGCCAGTAAAAACGCATATAGCGGTCTTCCCATCCCATCTTCTCGATGATCGGATGCATCAGGAACGGATTATATACCGTTGCCAGCAGAATCAGAAACGGCCAGACAAACAGTTCCATCAGTTTCTTATCCTTTTTGTATACAAGATACACCAGGCAGCCCAGGTACGGCACCAGATACAGCGCTCCGTTCCAATATTTCCAAAAATTCTGATAAAAGAAATCTATTTCCGCCATTCTTTTCCCTCAACCTACAAAAAGCTCATCACACCGGCAGCCAGACACGGCAGCACCGACAGCACCGCATACCCCCAGTATTTCAGCTTCTTCCTGCGAAGCAGCACCGGGAGGAGTCCGACACCTAAAAGCATCGGTATCATGAACACGCCGCTCATCGACATCGTCGCTCCGGCGAACGCAAAGACGCCAAGCATGATCCAGCACTGCTTTTTCTCCGTCTCCTCCGCCGCCAGCACAATGGCAAGCAGCGCAAGCGGAAGATATACATTCGCCAGCATGGATTTCGACTCTGCCATGCGCGTCCACAGATAATAGCCCGGAACCTCCCCGAGATTCCAGCACAACACACCAATCAGTGCACGTATCAGCGTTGTCCATACCGCAACCGCACGTTTTCCTTTGGAGAGGCGCAGGGCGATCTCATAGACCGCCAGATTGGCTGCCACGATCTCAATCACGCCCATGATCCGGTTGACCACCACCAGCGGATGCATGAAAAACAGCTTCGCTAAAAACGCAATCAGCATGGAATAACTGTCGTGCCACGCCACCGCTTTTCCCACATAGACGCCGGTATACGCATCGTACTGGTACATGGTGTCCGTGTAGAGCGCATTGATTGCATTCCCGTTATAGTAGCTGGTATCATAGCGGCTCACATACAGCTGATTGCCCATGCCATACCAGATCTGTACTATAAGCAGTATTACAAACAAAAGCAGCCACACATCGCATGCAGGATACTGTATCAGAGCTCTGCCTGCCCTCTTTCCGCTCCTTACCAGATAATACACACACACTGCTATAACAAGCACAAGCATTACTAATGCCGCATAAAAGAGCACATGAAAGGCCGCACCGCATGCCTCCATCAGAATGTCCACAACAGAAAACATTCCAAGAAAGACCACGGTGTAGGAAACGCCGCCGGCAAGCAGCCACAAAAAGCCCGGTTCCTCCTTACGCCCCATAAGGCTGCAGAAGCCTGTACCCAATATCCAGAATATGCAGCTTAACATCGCCAGTCCAATGACGATCCCCAATGCAGAATTCATATGTTTCTTCCTTTTTCTATTCTATATGCCACTTTACAACTTCATACTTTCCAGTCTTGCATAAAGTATCCATGTCATCCCCGAGTTTATGTGCCAATACCCAGTCCTGGAATATCTCATCATCGGTCTTTGTATTTGTAATCAGTACCGTGATATTCTTCTGTGTACCAATCTGTGTATCTGTAAGCAGAGCATCCAGCTTTTCTTCCCCCATTGTGAGCACGTAAACACTCTCGTAACGTTTCAGCAATGGAAAACACTCATATCCTTCCGCATGGTCACGAATCAGAATCAACCTGTCCGTATCTGCATCCTCAAGTGCCGCCTCTATCTGGTCATTTGCCTGAACCTCTGTATGCTTCTCCTGATAAGTATACACCAGACTGCTTCCAATGAAAACCAGCGCAAGCACCGAATATACAATCCTGCTTCTGTTATGGTTTGTAATTGTCTTTGCATAGGCAGTCATCTCCATTACAATCACAAGAAACATCAACGGATATGCCACCTTAAAATAAGGAAACCGGGTGGTCAGAACAATCAATGCACAGTAGCCTGCCAGAAGCCATTCCAGCCAGACCAGCCGGTTATCTTTTTTCTCCGCTTTTCTAACGGATCGAACAAGATTTGTAACAAACAAAATGCAAAATCCCGCCATCCACAGAACATTTCCGAACACCGACGCAACAAATCCTGCCGCACTCTCCTTAATTGCCTGTGCCAGTGATGTTCCAGTTCCCGAAAGCTTTGAAAACAACCCCAGCACAGACATCGGATCAAGCAGAATGCCGATTCCAATTGCCAGAATGCCACAGATGACATAGCGTCTCATATTCTTTTTTCTCGCCTGCCCTGTCAGATTTTTCCCCAGCCAGACCAGTGTTGCAATACCAAGCACTGCCGCCCAGACTCCGGTTGTATAATGTGCAATATATCCCAGCGGATAGAGTATCAGCAGCCCCACAATATCCCGCCGCACGGCTTTTTCCATCCCATTCCGTATCGCCTGATATAATTTTAAGTGCACCAGCAAAAGTGCGAGTTGAAATGCCATGGCAAGCATATAAGCACGCAGATATGTACTTAAATCCAGACATCCCACCGAACACCCAAACAACAGACACACCATAAGTTTCCTTTTTGTATCCGCAGTAAAGTATCCGGCAATGCCATACAACAAAACCAATACCGCCACAAGTGCCGCTGCATTGACCAGAAAAGCACTCCATTTTGTTGCACTGATCCCGGGGAATATTGAGCCAGACAGATGCACCAGTTCATAATACAGATAGGAATTGGCATCATCCCCCATCGCGTTCAGGTAGACATCCCCCAGATGAAAGCGCTCATCCTCACGAATCGAGAACCATCCGCTGATCTGCTCTTTCCCATACCAGCCGCATTCTTCCGGTCTGGGATACGAAAAATAAGCGGCTCCCCGCCTGTTTTTTGCGAGATCCAATCCGAATGCTGTAATGTTTTGAATTGTCTGCGGTACAGAGTCCGTGAGAATCTCTTCTTCAAAATATGCACGAATCCGTCCAGTCGACAGCATCCATCCTTTATCCGTACTGTTCGCCATGCCATAGGTAACGACCTCATCCCCGACCAGATAACGGTCAATCGCCATATATCCTCCCGTAATAGCAAGAATCAATATAATCACTGCCAGCAGTGCCACACCATGCCTGATTTGCTTTTCATCTGTTTTCATATGTTTTCCCTTTATCCATAGTTTCTAGCGATTTTGTAACCGTTCAAGCCCTTTGTGCAGCAGCTCCATCACGGTGTCGTTCCGGAAAAGGAGCAGACAGCCGAAATAGACCGCTGCCGCCGCCGCAATCAGAACAAACAGCATGACCGGCACCGTCCATGTCAGACGTTTCAGCAAAAACACCACAGCCGTCATCGCTGCCAGCGCCGCGCCCAGACTGATGACATAGTTCCTGCCGATCGCAAGGTGATAGCTGCATCTTGCATGCCACACCAGCACTGTGGTCACGGCGATCTCCGACAGAACGGATGCAATCGCGGCACCGCTCTGCTGCATGGACGGAATCAGCAGGAAGTTGACTGCTGCATTGATTACCGCCCCCGCAATCGTTGCGTGAAGAATTTTTTGTTCCTGCCCGGTTGCGATCAGCACGATGTGTCCCAGGAAATACGCCACCGAGAACACCAGCACCAGCACGCTCAAGATCCGCAGTGTTCCGATCGACGGCAGAAATGCCTCTCCGAACAGAAACGGCACGATATACTCTGCCGTAATGCCAATTCCAACCGTACACGGCAGTGCCAGAAGAAGCATAATCTTAAAACCCCGGATGAGCAGTTCGTTGCATCTGTCATATTCTTTCTGCTTGTAGTGATAGCTAATGCGCGGATAAAAAACCGCCACAAGCGCGATCACCACCGTGTAGGTCATGCGTACGATCTTCACCGGATTGGAATAATATCCCACGCACGTCTCCCCGTGGTAATATTCCAGCATGATGGTATCCAACATCGTGTAGATCTCCGTCGCGATCGTGGACGCCAGCAGGATCAGCACCGGCTTTAAATGCCTGCCCGGATGCAGACCCGCGTCCGGTTTTCCGATATATTTCCGCAGATTCCACGCATTTAGCAGGTTGTTTCCCGCCGTCGCCACGCAGAGGATAAAAGCGTAGATCACATAATCTTTTGCCTTCTTTACAAACAGAAGCATCGCCACAAACGAAAGAATTTTCACGATGATGCTTCTGGTCGCAATATAACTGTACTCCTCCATTCCCTGATAGAACCAGTCAATGTTAAAAATATTTAAAATCAGCATCAGACCCATGATCTGAAACAGCAGCTTCCGGTCCGCAAAATGCGGAAAATTGTCCACAAACACATAGTACGCCACAATGCACATCAGTGTCGCGGCAAGATTGATGAAAAACAGTTCCCAGAAGGTGCGGCTTCGCCCCTCCTTTGTCTCACCGCTCTGCGCGATCGCCTTTACGCCGTAGGTCGGAATCCCGAGCGACGCAATCAGCACAAAATATGCCACAATCGTGTTGGCATACCCGACGCGTCCCACGCCCGCCGGAAGAAGAACTCTCGAGATATAGGAAGTGGTAATAAGCGGAAAAAGGGCCGTAAAGCCCTTATAGATCATATTAAATATAGAGTTTTTTACCAGTGATTTCTTCTCTGCCATACGTTCTTCCTCTATGATTCTGTCTATCCCAGCCGCCCGAGGCGGATCAGAAGTTCCCTCTTCCAATAAAACACATTCCGGTGCCAGACCCCGGTTTTACTGCTGCCGCACACGGTTCTGATACATTGCATTCCGGCGTAGCGCTTTGCCAGCCGGCGGAAATTCTCGTTGTATGCGTGATTGATATGCCCCGTCGAGTGATGGATCAGCGCCACGTCACAGACATAGACATTCCCGCCGTGCCATCTGGTATGCAGACAGCGCTCCACGCCGTACAGATGCCAGTTATCACACAGCTTTTCATCGAACGGATTCTTTTTGAAATGTGCCGTGTGCCCGCCGAAAAAACATTCATCCAGCGAATCGCACGCCCTCATCCCGGAAAATGCCTGCTCGCCGGCTGCGGCAAGTTCTCCTTCGCCGTGCTGTACTCCGGATAAAACGATTCCCTCGGCCTCGCCAAAGTACTTCTTCCTTCCCGGAATCGCCCCCGGCACAATCCCGGCAACACCCAGCAGATCCGCCTCCCCGGTCTGCGCCAGGTATCCGGCAAACCGCGCGAGCGTATCCTCCTTTGGAAGTTCGACGTCCTGGTGGGCGTAGATCACATACTCCGTCTCCACGCGCGCCGTCGCGGCATTCAGTGCAAGGCTGCACGATGCATACTGCCCGTGGCAATTGTCCATGCCGATCAGCTCATACCCGGTATTCTGTTTTGCAAGGGATGCCTGTAGCCTCTCGTATTGTTTCCTGTCGTTGTAGCAGCAGACGATCGTTATCTTATTTTTCATATTTTTTCATCAGACCGAGAAACGCCCGGTACGATTTGGTGATCTGTGTATAGTAAAAAATCTTGGCATCGCATACATCGCCGTATAGCTTCCTTGTCGTCACAGCCTCTTTATGAATACAGGTGACCTCCGGCGAATACAGCATCCGCAGTCCGCTCTTTGCCGCCAGGTAGTAGAGAATCTCCTCCTCCGCATACAAGAAGGTGCCTTCCCAGAAGCCGTCATACACTTTGAAGAAATCCCTTGAAAATACAAGACAGCATCCGTGGAGCAGCACTCCCTCGCGCTCCTCGCCGACTCTGCTGTCCGCCGCTACCGCCTCGCCGTCCACCTCGCGGGTTGCTCCAGTGCTCCGCGACAGATCGCCTCCGTTCTTCTTCCCCAAGAGCAGCTTGGACATCCGGTAGCTCATCGCCCGGATCCAGGACGATACGATCTGCTTTCGCATATAGTTTAAGGTATAGCTGCGCTTCTCCGCCACTGGGTTAAAGTGCTGCGTGCGGGTCGCGTCCACAACATCCGCGCCCAGTATCGCATACGGCTTTCTGTCGTAGATCTCAAACAGGCGCTCACAAAAATCCGGCTGTTCAAACAGGATGTCGCTGTTTGCCGTGACGATCAGATCCGGATCATAGTGCTCTCTCGCATAGCGGATGCCGAGATTGTTCCCTCTGGCAAACCCGAGATTCTCTCCCGACGCGGTCACGCGCACCCGTTTTTCATCGATAAAATGCTCCGCAAGCCACTCCTCGCTCCCGTTTCCGGAACCGTTGTCCACGATGACAATGTGCATGTTTTTCCAGGTCTGCGTCGAAAGGATCGACTCTGCACATGCGGCGGCTTCCTCGTATGTTTTGTAATTTAAGATGACATAGCAAATCGTTCTCATCGGCACTGTCTCCCTGAATTCTTATGCGCCCGAGTATCTGGTCTTCGTGCCAAGGATAATGCGGACATACGGAGTGATGGAACGCACAATAGCCGTTCCGAGTCCAAAATACTTGTGCAGGAAATGGAACCAGTCCCGAAACGGCAGTCCCTTTCTGCTCTCCTTGAGCTTCATGCGCTGCATCCTTGGCAGCGACTCGTCCTGCCAGGTTCCCTTTAAGCTGCCGTCGTTGCACTGCCCGATGAATTTCGGGAAAATGCGGATCTCGTATCCCATCCGGCTGATGGCAAGTCCGTAATCAAAATCGCCAATGCTGTGCTGATAAAATGGATCAATCGACACTTTCATGAAAATGTCATGCGGAATGATCGCACAGTTCGCGTTAAACGTGTCAAAACAGATGTCCTGCGCCTCCGGACCGTACTTTTTGTACTTGATGCCCTTGACGTACTTGATGCCGCCGTAGCTCATCCTGCCGTCATCCCCGCACATTGCCCCGACCATGACCTTATCCGGTGCAAACAGCGGGAGCATTTCGTCAAAAATGCCCGGCACAAACTTCGTGTCGTCGTTCATCAGCATATAATACTCGTAATCGGGATGCGCCTTTTTCGCATGCTCGATCGCCTCATACATGCCGCGGTTCCAGAACAGTCCGCCGTCGCCGTTGATTAAATCGATCTCATACGGCATCGCCGCCAGCATCTCATCCGTGCCGTCCGTGCTGCCGTCATTGACAATCACATAATCAAAGGTGACGTTTTTGTTCTGCCCGAGCAGTTCCATACTCTGCCTGGTCAGCTCTCTTCGGTTATAACAGGTAAATATCGCTAATACTTTCATCTGATTCTCTCCACGTTCTGCACTCTGTGTCTTGCTGAGCAATCCTATATTTGACCGATATAGTTTCTGCGAAACACAATGTGATAGATATGTTTTAACAGGTTCGGCTCGGATTCATGCAGCAGCGCCCGCTTCATCAGCCGGTGTACCTCGGGGCGCTCCGCCACCTCATCCGGAAATTCCGTGACCGCGTGATCCGTCGCCAGATGGTGCTCAAAGACCGGTTCCCTGCTCTCTCCGCAGTGAACGCCGCTTCCGTCCCATCCCTCGTTGCTCACCAGCGAGTGCAGCGGCGAGAGGATGTAGCCGTCCCGTTTAAAATTCGTCCAGTACCAGCGGATCGCCCAGGAATTCGTCCCCGCATCCGTCTGCTGGTCCTTCATAATCTTATAGAAATTGTAAGTGTTATCGTAATTAAAGCGGCGGCGCAGCTTTGCATCCTCTTTCATCCGCGTCCAGTCGCTGCACGTCTCATCAAAATACCGCCAACGGTCTGCCCAGGTCGCCCACGACCAGCTTGTCCCGGTCAGCGTGTGAAAATAGGACTCACACGGCAGTGTGACCGTATCCGCAAAATGGGAAAAACCGGTCACGCCGGTCACCTTGGGGTTCTTCTCGTAACGCGCGAGCGCATCATTCATAAACCGCAGGAAATAGCGGTTCGTCACAAGATCATCCTCCAGAACGATCACGGTACCGTAGCGCTCTATGATCGCCGTCACACCCTCGATCACGTTTCTGGCAAGCCCGTAATTTTCCTCCCGCGCAATCAGCGTCACTTTGAAAAAGCCGCCCGCCTGCGCCACGTAGTCGCGGATTTCCTGTACTTTGCCCCGATCCGCCTCTTTTTTTGCCGCGTCGGAGAACACGAACAGCTCCGTGTCCTGCGCCAGTTCATTTT
>ERZ1031719.891-NODE-891-length-10151-cov-15.073197_pt1 | contig 10151 bp, 5 predicted proteins | sample MGYA00516702_ERZ1031719 | MGnify/ENA primary metagenome ERZ1031719 (study PRJEB33719, sample SAMN04261227) | wastewater metagenome | biome: rural village; feature: human; material: feces | host: Homo sapiens | place: El Salvador | collected 2013-01-07 ...
ATTCTGACCGCTATCGCTACTACGCTCGGAGTAACGAGCTGCATGGGATAAAGAACATGGAGTCTACCTTATAATAAGCAGACTCAATCATAAATGAAAACGACCGCTCACCTCATACGAGGAGAGCGGTCATTTTCGGTCACGGTCATTTTCGGTCATTAAGGATTTTCCGTTGGTCTAGGGCTGATAAAATAAGTGAAAACAACATTTATCTTTTTTTGTGTGTTATTTTTATGAAAAATGTTTGTTTTTCCAAGAAAAAATCTTATTTTTGCATATTGTAATAGAATCTATATATATATAAATATGAATAAACAACAACTCGCAAACAAGATATGGGCATCGGCAAACAAGATGCGCTCTAAGATTGATGCTAACGAATATAAAGACTATATCCTCGGACTCATCTTCTACAAGTTTCTGTCAGACAATGAGGTGAACTATATCCTGAAGGATATGAAAGGGGCTTCTGATGAGGAAAAGCAAGCTGCACTGGAGAGCCTTGTTGAGAACTATGACGACGAGAACTCAAAAGTCATCATCGACTACTGCAAGAACAACATAGGCTACTTCATCGAATACAAGAACCTCTTCTCCACATGGCTGCAGCCCAACAGCACCTTTACCGTTTCCGATATGTCGGTGGCGCTGAACTCTTTCGACCGTCTGATCAGTCCCAACTACAAGGCTGTATATAACGGCATCTTCAAGGGTCTGCAGGCAGGACTGAGCAAGCTGGGCGAAAACCCTGCAAGCCAGACCCGTGCCCTGAAAGACCTCATCAAGCTGATCAGAGATATTCCTACCGACGGTTCGCAAGACTATGATGTGCTGGGCTATGTATATGAATATCTGATTGGCAATTTTGCTGCCAATGCCGGCAAGAAGGCTGGCGAATTCTATACACCTCACGAGGTGGCCATCCTCATGTCGGAAATCGTGGCCGAGCATCATAAGGACAAGCATCAGATAGAAATCTACGACCCTACATCAGGTTCGGGTTCGCTGCTCATCACCATCGGTAAGTCTGTAGGTCGCCATATTGCCGACAAGAACCGGGTGAAATACTATGCGCAGGAGCTGATAGAGAACACCTACAACCTCACCCGCATGAACCTCGTGATGCGTGGAATCCAGCCGGGCAACATCAACACCCGCTGCGCCGATTCGCTCGCAGAAGACTGGCCTATCATCAACTCCGGCAGCGAGATTGGTCAGCCGCTCTACGTGGATGCAGTGGTGAGCAACCCACCCTACTCCCAGCACTGGGACCCGAAAGACCGCGAGACCGACGCCCGCTTCAAGGACTATGGCGTGGCGCCTAAGTCGAAGGCCGACTATGCCTTCCTGCTCCACGAGCTCCACCACCTCAAGCCAGACGGCATCCTCACCATCGTGCTGCCCCACGGCGTATTGTTCCGTGGCGGCGAAGAAGAGCAGATCCGCACCCGCCTCATCGAGAAGAACAACATCGACGCCATCATCGGTCTGCCAGCTAACATCTTCTTCGGCACAGGCATTCCTACCCTCGTGATGGTGCTCAAGCAGCATCGAGATAATGACGACGTGCTCATCATCGATGCAAGCAAGGGATTCGTCAAGGACGGCAAGCAGAACAAGCTCCGCGCCTGCGACATCAAGAAGATAGCCGACACCGTGCGCGACCGCAAGAATATTCCTGGCTTCTCCCGCAAGGTAAGCCGCGAGGAGATAAGAGAGAACGGCTACAATCTCAACATTCCACGCTACGTGGATTCGAGCGAGGCAGCCCAGCCTTTCGACATCTACGCCACCATGTTTGGCGGTATTCCTAATGCCGAAATCGATGCGATGCAGAAGTATTGGGACACGCTGCCTTCGCTGCGCAGTGCCCTGTTTCAGCCCGAAGCAGACAAGCCTTATTCTGCTCTGAAGGTGGAGGATGTGAAGACTGCCATTGAGCAGAATGAGGATGTAAGAAACTTCAAGATGCAGTTTGCCCAGGCATTCGGCGGATTCGCCGACAGGCTCCATCAGCAGCTGATAGACCATGTGATGGAAGTGCGTGAACTGCAGGCTCAGGACGAGATTTCTACCGATATTTTCCGCCGCCTCAACCCTGTTCCGCTCATCGACCGCTACGCCGTTTATCAGGCTTTGGCAGACCACTGGCAGTCTATCATCATCGACATCGAGACCATTCAGGAAGAAGGCATCCGTGCTGTGCGCGAGGTGGAAACCGTATATAAATTGGTGAAAAAGAAGAACGATGAGGAGGTGGAAGTACCTGATGGACTGAAGGGTCGCATCATTCCTTTCAGCATGGTGCAGCAGATGAAGTTCCAGGCTGAGTTGCAAGCCATCGCCAATCTACAGTCGAGAGTGGAAGCCATCAATGGAGAACTCGATGAGTTGCGCGACAGTTTCACCGAGGAAGAAATGGAGGCTTATTGCGACAGCGAGAAGGACAATGTTCTCGACAAGAAGAAGATTACAGCCGACGCCAAGCCTAAGGCAGATGTAGAGCCTGAGACGAAGGATAAGCTGAAACAGATGGTGGCACTGTGGAATGAGCAGTCGAAGGCCGACAAGCAGAGTAAGGCCGACAAACTGGCTTTGGAAGAAAAGACCATCGAGGCTATCCGGAATCTCACGGACGAGGAAGTTGCCCAGCTGCTTCACATGAAGTGGATTGACCCTATCTGCGAAGGCATCGACAGTACCCTGCGCTCAGTGCTTGCCGACCTGGAATCAGCCGCCCTTGCACTCAGTGAGAAATACGCCGTAAGCTACAAGCAGATCAACGACGACATGGCTGTGGCTACAGGCGAATTGGCTGAGTTGGTAGATCAGCTCACGGGCGATGAATTTGCCATCAAGGGACTGAAAGAGTTGGTGAAAGAGTAAAGTAAAAACAATTAAATATGGACATAGCAAAATATATAGGTGAGACTACTGAATACGACAAAAAGCAGGAAGTAGAACGCCGTAAAGTGAAAAGTTGGCTGAAGAGCGTCAGCGCCTTTGCCAATGGCGGTGGCGGCTGCCTATTGTTTGGTATTGCCGATGACGATACTATCATAGGGTTGACCGATGCCAAGACTGATGCCGAATTTATCAGCCAGAAAATAAAGGAGCGCATTGATCCTATACCCCAAATCGACTTAAAGATAGAGCGTGTAGAAGACAAGGAACTGCTCATTCTTCATGTGCATGGCGGTGAAGATACACCTTATTATTATATAGGCGACAGCGTTCTTGAAACTTTCGTGCGCATTGGCAACGAATCGGTTGTGGCTGATAGTACCGAACATAAGCGTTTGGTGCTAAGAGGTCGCAACTCTTCATTCGATGCGCGCCCAAGCGATGAAATGTTTGAAGATTATGCATTCTCTAAGCTTCGCAGCCGCTACTATGCCTGGAATGGTCTGAGTTTCGACAACAAGCTTTATCGTTCGTTTGGTTTGGTTGATAATAAGGGAATACTTACCTATGCTGGTCTGTTGATGGCAGACGAATGTCCATTGCGCCAAAGCCGAGTATTCTGCACAAGATGGAATGGCAAAACAAAAGCTGGAGGAAGCCTTGATGCACTCGACAGCGCAGAGATTACAGGCGGACTTGTAACTCTTCTCGAAGACACCATGTCCTTCATTCGTCGCAACAATCGTACACTTTGGTATAAAGAACCGATGCAGCGCATCGAGATTCCTCAATATATGGAACGTTGCGTGATGGAAGTTGTAGTGAATGCCCTGGCTCATCGCGACTATCTGATTCAAGGTAGCGAGGTGCATGTGGATATGTATGATGACCGTATGGTGATTTACTCTCCTGGTTCCATGCCGGAAGGACGACTCATCCAGACTATGAACTTAGAGGACATTCCTTCTGTCAGACGCAATCCTATTATTGCCGACATCTTTGCTCAGTTGGGTTATATGGAGCGTAAAGGTTCGGGCATGGGCAAAATCATCAATCCAATCAAAGCCCTTCCTTACTTTGAAGAAAAGATGCTTCCAACCTTCTTCTCCGACCGTGCCCAGTTTACTGTCACGTTCCCCAATATGATTTTAGCTTGGCAGGAAACTCATCCTGATATTGAGGTAAACTTTGCGGAAAACGAAGGTGATACTCAAGATGTCCCTCAAGGTGATACTCAAGGTGTCCCTCAAGGTGTCCCTCAAGATGTCCCTCAAGGTGTCCCTCAAGATGTCCCTCAAGGTGTCCCTCAAGATGTCCCTCAAGGTGTCCCTCAAGGCGATGATTTAGATAAATGGATAGAATATCAAGTTGCTGTTTATCCTAAAATAACAACAGAAGAATTGGCTTTACAAATAGGCGTAACATCTAAAACTATCAAGCGTCGTATCGCCAAAATGCCTCATATTGTGTTTGTGGGTAGCGGCTATAGCGGTCATTGGGAGGTTAAGCCTAAAAAGAAATAAAAGATAGAGAGACCTTTATGAAAGGTCTCGACTATTCTTATTATTATGAACAAGAAGATTGAATAATATGATGGAACCAAAAATAAGATTTAAAGGGTTTGAGGGGGAATGGAAGGCACCTCTATTTTCCGAGATGGTTGAACGAATCTCAGCCTCAGGACAAGCAGGAATGCTTCCTGGAGTTGAATTTGAAGATATTGCTTCGGGAGAAGGTTGTTTTAATAAAAACATTTATCAGAAAGAATGTCATAAGTATGGAAAGTTATTCTATGAAGGTGATATTCTTTTTGGTAAATTACGTCCTTATCTTAAGAATATTATCTTAGCGGATTTTAATGGAGTGGCTATAGGCGATTTTTGGGTTCTTCGCTCAAAAGGATTAGATGAAAAATACCTTTATACATTGGTTAATTCTGAATCATTTCTGAAGGTTGCGAATATTTCATCTGGCTCAAAGATGCCAAGAGCGGATTGGAATTTAGTATCAACCACAAAGTTCGTTGTTCCATCAGCTAAAGATGAACAGAAAGCCATAGGTAAATACTTCACCTCTCTCGACTCTCAGATTTCCGCCTCCACCTCCCGTCTTGCCTCATTAAAGCAGATGAAGGCGGCAAGCCTGCAGGCTATGTTCCCGCAAGAAGGGGAAACTGTGCCTAAAATAAGATTCAAGGGGTTTGAGGGGGAATGGAAGAAAGTGAAGCTATCAGAAATTCTAACAGAGCGACACGAAAATAGTACTATTACTGATAGTTTACCTCAACTTTCATTTACTATTGCAGATGGCGTTATCCGACCTGAAGACAGAAAGTCTAATAAACGAGATTTTTTGATTAAGGATATTGATAACAAACGTTATTTGGTTACAAAAGTTGGCGATATTATATATAATCCTGCAAATGTTGTTTATGGGGCAATTCATAGGAACTCTCTTATGAACGGAGTTGTTTCCCCTATCTATAAGATATTTACAACCATGCAAGATTCTAACTTTATTGAGTGTGCAGTTCGCAGACCTAGTTTTATAACCAAATTAGCAATGTGCACAGAAGGCACTGTTACAAAGCTTAAAACATTAAAGCCAGAAGCATTTCTAAACATGGAAGTATGTATTACACCTTCATTAGAAGAACAAAAGCTAATTGGTAATTACTTCACCTCTCTCGACCGCCAAATCTCCCTCCAGTCTCAGCGCCTGGAGAAGCTGAAGCAGATCAAGTCTGCGTGTCTTGAAAAAATGTTCGTATAAAATCATTTAAAACATTAGAAATTATGGCAGACAATATACAAGGATTCATCAAGGAACTCGCCTTTGAGGAGGCGTTGACCCATCACCTCCTCGACCACGGTTGGAACGAGGTGATCAAAAACCCTACCGAAGAGCAACTGGTGCAGAACTGGGCTGACATCATCTACGACAACAACCGGGAGATAGACAAGCTGGGCAACTACCCACTTACCGCCTCGGAAATGAAGCAGGTGATGGACCAGGTGAACATGAAAAGTTCTCCCTACGAGATGAACCGATTCATCAACGGCAAGCAGGTTTGTATCAAGCGCGACAATGAAGCCGACACCAACAACTTCGGCAAGGATGTGTATCTGAAGATTTTCGACCCCATGGAAATCTCTTCCGGACAAAGCCGCTACCAGATAGCACGACAGCCTAAATTCAAGACTGCCGACTCTATGCTGGGCGACCGACGGGGAGACATGATGCTCCTGATCAACGGAATGCCCGTGATTCACATCGAACTGAAGAGAAGCAAGATAGACGTGAGTCAGGCTTGCTATCAGATCAAGAGATACGTTCACGAGGGAATCTTCCAGAACGGCATCTTCTCGATGGTGCAGATCTATGTGGCGATGACACCCGAAGAAACCCTCTACTTTGCCAACCCAGGCACGGAAGACCGATTCCAGAAGCAGTTCTACTTCCATTGGGAAGACTTCAACAATACCATCATGAGCGACTGGAAGCAGGTGGCTACCAATCTGCTCTCCATCCCTATGGCCCATCAGATGGTGGGATTCTACACCATTGCCGACGACAAGGACAAAACCCTGAAGGTGCTGCGCAGCTACCAGTATTTTGCCGTGAGCAAGATAAGCGACGTGGTGAAGAAAACCAACTGGGACGACCATCTGCACCGGGGCGGATTCATCTGGCACACTACGGGTTCGGGCAAGACGATGTCATCTTTCAAGAGTGCGCAGCTGATAGCAGAAAGCGGAGATGCTGACAAGGTGGTGTTCCTGCTCGACCGCATAGAACTCGCCCTGCAGTCGCTCGACGAATACCGCGGCTTTGCCGGCGAGGGCGACGAGATTCAGGACACCGTAGACTCCTCGGTGCTGCTCGCCAAGCTGCAGAGCACCGACAACGACGACCGCCTCATCGTAACCTCCATCCAGAAGATGAGCAATCTGAAAGTGGGAGCCTCCATCTCGGGCGGCGGAACCATCACCCAGGAACTGATCAACAGCATAGGTCAGAAGCGCCTCGTATTCATCATCGACGAGTGCCACCGCAGCGTGTTCGGCGACATGCTCGTCAGCATCAAGCACACCTTCCCGAGGGCGCTGCTCTTCGGCTTTACAGGCACACCGGTGTTTGAGGAAAATGCCAAGCATGAAATCACCACGGAGACCCTCTTCGGCGACATGCTCCATAAATACACCATCGCCAGCGGAATACCCGACGGCAATGTGCTCGGCTTCGACCCTTACATGGTGAAGACCTACGACGATGACGAACTGCGCGAGCTGGTGGCGTTCCATCAGATAGACCTCAGACTGAAGGAGGAGAATCCTTTCAATCCCACAACTCCCAAAACTACGGAAGAATATCTGAAGCTCATCAGCGAGAACGAGGAGTTCGGGAAAATCTACGACCGCTTTGTCAACCAGCTCAAGATGCAGGAAACCTACACCGAGAACGGCAAGCCGGTGAAGGGCATAGAGGCTTATCTGCCGAGAGACATCTACGAGTGCGACAAGCACCACATAGCCGTGGCCAACGACATCATGAAGAGCCGCGAGAAACTGAGCAAGAACGGCAAGTTCCACGCCATGCTCGCCACCAAGAATATTCCGGAAGCCATCGCCTACTACAGGCTGTTCAGGAAGTATCATCCGTCGGTGAACGTAGTGGCTGTTTTCGACAGCAACATCGACAACAGCGACGGCGGCATTGTGCGCGAGGATGCAATCAAGGAGATGCTTACCGACTATAATGCTAAATATGGCACGAACTATCAGCTGGCCAACTACGCCAAGTACAAGAAGGACGTGGCGAAGCGACTTGCCCACAAGAAGCCGTACATCGGTATAGAAAACGACCACAGCCAGCAGATAGACCTGCTGATAGTGGTGACCCAGATGCTTACGGGCTACGACTCGAAATGGATCAACACGCTCTATGTAGATAAGGTGATGAAGTATGTGGACATTATCCAGGCTTTCTCACGCACAAACCGCCTGTTCGGTCCCGACAAGCCATTCGGCACCATCAAGTACTACACCAAGCCCTATACTATGGAGCAGAACATCAACGATGCGCTGGAGGTGTATGTAGACCGTCCGCTGGGCGTGTTTGTGGATAAGCTGGAGAAGAATCTTTCCAACATCAACCAGCGCTTCCTCACCATCCGCGACATCTTCCATTCGCACAAGATCATGCACTTCGAAAAGCTGCCCGACGGCCGTGAAGACAGGAATATGTTTGCCAAATGCTTCAGCGAGATGACCCATCTGCTGGAGGCTGCCAAGCTGCAAGGCTTCGTATGGGAAAAGAGCGAATATGAATTCCAGCACGGCAACACCTATACGAAGGTGAAGATGGAACTGGACGAGCAGACTTATCAGATTCTGCTGCAGCGCTACCGTGAACTCTTTGAAGGGGGTGGCGAAGGTGGCGACCCAAAGGAAGCGTGGGAATACACCATTGACACCTATATTACGGAGACGGGTACGGGAACCATCAATGCAGACTACATCGACTCGAAATTCCAGAAGTTCATCAAGAACCTCTATACGGAAGGTCCGGGAAGCGAAATGACCAAGGAGGCATTCGAGGAACTGTGCAAGACCTTTGCCACACTCTCGCAGAAAGACCAGCGCACGGCGCTCATCATCCTGCACGACATACAGAGCGGCGACCTGCATCTGGAACAGGGAAAGACCATCAACGACTATATTGCAGAGTATCAGATAAGCGAGCTGAAGAAGCAGATCATGAATCTGAGCGAAGCCACCGGAGTAAACGAGAGCCAGCTCATCAACATCATGAGCAGCAATGTGAACGAACAGAATCTGAACGAGTTCAACCGGTTTGAGAATCTGAAGCTCACGCTCGACCTGCAGAAGACCCGTGAATTTCTGGTGCGCATCACCGGCTCAGCCTGTCCTCCGTTCCTGGTAATGCCAAAGGCCGACCAGATATTGCGCAAGTTCATTCTGGACCCTGCAGCTCGCGAGCGCATCCTGCTGGCGTGGCTCCACGACGACGTTACGATGGACAATGGTGCAACCCCAGCAACCACCGAGGAAGAAACGCCTGCTACTGGTGAAGAAACACCTGCTGACGATAATATTACCGAGGAAACTAAAGAGCAGGACATTGACCATATAAGAATCAGTATCCGTAATATTCTCCACTCCACCCTTTCGGGTGTGGCAGAACAGATGCGTCCTCAGGAAGAAGTCATCAACAGCGTGTTCTACGTGCTGAATACCAAGACACTTGCCTCGCTCGACGGCGTAGGACTGTTTATCAACGGAGCCTTTGCCAACCTCTATGGCAAGCAGGCCACGATAGTAGATAAGCATGTGGCGTTCAACCTGTTAGTTACCAAATTTGAAGCTTATCTCAAGAAGCTCTATTATCTGATGGAGAACAAGGAGGTGGCTCCACGCTTTGAAGGCGACCCAGTGACATGGAAGGATGTGATTTATGCAATTCGCCCATTGTGGCAGCTGAAATATAATGAGAAGTCGGAATATCAGACTCTCTACCAATATCTGCTGATTATCAAAGAATGGCGCAACAAGGAGGCTCACATTTCTCCAACAGCTTCTGAGCAAGAGATCGATGCTGCCATCAACATCATCATCACCATGTATTTCTTTGCTACCGGTTGCTGCATCACAGAGCTTGAAAGCAATGGTCAGGATGTGGATGGAGCTGATGGGGTTATTCCATATAAACTGCCAAAGGAAGATTCCGCTTCCTATGCCTATGCGGCAGAAGATAAACATCGGGGTTAGGAAGAAATGAGATTATGGTTAGAAAACTGTTAAGAATTTGGAAGAAATTAGTTAGTGCCGAAATGCTGCACTAACTAATTTATTTTTTTACTAACCATCATTTCCCCGGTCATGAAGGTCAAGGTCATTAAGGTCATTAAGGATTTTCAAAGAAAAGTTGTTGGGAAACGAGTAAAAAATCATCATTTTTTTGCTCATTTTCCTTTTTTATTATCTTTGCCTTAAAAATTAATAATTGAACTTTCGCATGTGGTTCAAGTACGGGCTAGGAGCTTCTGCCCTTTCAGGGCGTGTGGAGCTCACTTGCGGAACTTAAATAATTATGACACAAGATACTTCTACATATTACGTTTGGGTAGGTGGTTCATGTGATTATGGACTGGGAGAAAGAGGTATGAGATATTCTGTATTATGGCGCAAACAAAGCCGAATAATAATGATGAAACTCAATAACAC